>ENA-OPCZ01000443-OPCZ01000443.1-human-gut-metagenome-genome-assembly--contig:-NODE-443-length-26336-cov-3.012138_pt1 | contig 26336 bp, 16 predicted proteins | sample MGYA00241566_ERZ501483 | MGnify/ENA primary metagenome ERZ501483 (study PRJEB25962, sample SAMEA1965191) | human gut metagenome | biome: human gut; feature: human-associated habitat; material: faeces... | reverse complement strand
TTAGTTATCTTTTTCTTTCTGTTATTTTTCGTTATAACAGGAACTGATGATAATAGCGAAACCAATCTCTTATTTACTATAATTGTTCTTCTCTTCTTGTCATACAAATGTGTATATACATATGGTTTTCTCAAAGTATTCAACAAACAGTTATTATGTGCCGATGCATTTCTAATGAATTTTAATGGCCATATAAGATCACTAGCAACTTCATTAGTCTGTTCTGGATATAATGAATAATACAATTCATATAACTTAATAAAATCACCAAATGATAAAACTTCAATCAAATTCCAAGCAGCCCAATTATTCTCATATTTATGAATCAAATCTGCACATGCTGAATTATATTTCTTTTGATTAATATGGTCTACCATAAATGGATATTTAGAAAACAGTTCTCTTATAACATGATAACCATCTTCTTTTTCATTCTTTGTAAGATCATCAATTAATTTGACTTTCAAAAAATGTTCTGTATGCAATGATATTCTAATGATCAATTCCCTTAAGTACATATCTAGCTTAGACAATTCTACCAGATATGCAAATTTAAGATTAATATATTGATTCTTTGACACGTTGTATTCAAATGATTTCTCATAAGATTTCAACTTAAAATAGTACGTACTATTTTGTAGATACTCTCGTGCTTCTTCTTTACTCATAATATTGAATTGAACATTCTTATCTTCGAGATTTTTCAATTGCTCATCTATAGAGTACTTAGATTTCAATACTATTAACCTCCTCATATTTTCAATCAGTTATTCACTCATACTCTTCTTCAACTTCATATAAGACTTATAAGATGGTGTAGTTCTTTGAAGATATCCACTCTCATAAGCTTCACTCTTCTTAATATCATTTCTTTTCAAAATATCACAAAGATTTTCTACAGTAATACCATTACTATTTCTTGTAATAAATATGCTATCGTTACGGTCATATTCATCCATAAGTTCTAGATAATAAGTAGAAAAGAATAAAACACCACCTTTCTTATTTAACTGACTATTCTTAAAAAAACGTATAAGAGTACTTACTATTTCTTTATTGAAACGATTTTCTATTTCATTAATCAACGAATAACCTCCTTCTCTCAATATTTCTCTTGCCATTGTGAAAGTAACTATTCCTTTAATTGTTTCCGAAAACAAATAATGTTCTATCTCTACTATATTATTCAAAAGAATTTCTTGTTTTTCTCTAAATTTTAAGTGAATAATTGATTTTTAACTTATTTCCGATTAAAAAAAAGAGGATCACTCCTCCTTACAACACTTCCCCATTACTACTTATTACATTCTTATACCATTCAAATGACTTCTTCTTAATTCTTCTCATATCCTTTAAGTCATCATTATCTCTATTTACATAGACAAAACCATATCTCTTCTTCATCTGTGCACGACTACTTAAGATATCAATAGGACCCCAAGACAAGTATCCTCTACAATCTACACCTTCTTCTACAGCCTTTTTCATCTCTTCAATATGTTTTCTCATATAATCAATACGATAATCATCATTTATAACACCATCTACTAACTGATCATCATATCCATAACCATTCTCTACAATATAGATAGGCATTTCATATCTATCATAGAGCTGTCTTAAAGTAATACGTAAACCAATAGGATCTATTGTCCAACCAAATTCAGACATTTCTAAATAAGGGTTCTTCTTGATGACTACATCTTCTACATTAGTCAAACTATCTTCACCATAATGGCTAATAGTAGACATATAATAGCTTATCGCAAGAGCATCTGTTTTACCCTTCTTAAGTATTTCAAAGTCTCCTTCTTCTATGACTGGCATTGTACCTTCTAGTTTCATATTTGCTAGGAAATAGCTGTTGTAGTGTCCTCTCGCAAAAACATCTAGGAATACAAATGCTTCACTTTGGGCTTTCATAGATTCTAATGTATCTAATGGGTGACATGTTTCAGGATAGCTTTGTACAATAGTGGCCATACCTAAAACATATCCTCCTTTTTGATGGATGTATTCGTTTATCAAACTATGCGCGATTAAAGTGTTATGCATAATTTGATGATCCAGAGTAATAGGGTTTTCTCCTTCAGGACATACAGCACCAAAGAACATCTTTGGACCTTTCTGTAGTATTCCATTCTGTTCATTGAAGATAATCCAGTATTTAACTTTGTCACTATAATGATCTACAATCTTCTTGCATAATTCCACAAATATATCTACTACTCTTCTACTCGCAAAACCATTGTATTTCTCATATAAGAATACAGGCATTTCAAAGTGATAGAGTGTAGGAACAGGTTCTATACCTCTCTTTAATAGTTCATCAATAAATTCATCATAGAAAGCAAAACCTTCTTCATTATATGTATTCTCATCACTCATAAGTCTAGACCAGTCTAAAGAGAAACGATATGCATTAAAGCCTAACTCTTTATATAAGTCAAAGTCTTCTTTGTATCTATGATAAGCATCAATACCATTTTTAAAGTCTGAGAACTTACCAGTGACTGTTAAGTCACATACTGCAGGGACTTTACCTCCTTCAGTATATCCACCTTCACTCTAATGGGCAGTCACTGCACCACCCCATAAGAAATCTTTTCTTAGCATCTTTACTAACTCCTTTATGTATATTCTTATTTAATTCTATTAAGGATATACTTGAATTTCAAGGAAGTAACACTTGAAAAGAAATAGTATATATTATTCTAACGCTCATTTAATACGTTTTAACGCTCACTATTATATTAATTTTTTGGCTTAGTTATGCGGTTTTTAACTTTCTAACGCTCATTTAACACTAACGAGTGTTAGAATAGAATATCATCATCCGTTGAATCTGGTATTTCAATTTCTAGAGTCTCTTCTCGAATTCTATAATATTCATCAACAACAGAATCAATAGATTTTCTATCTCCAGCTTTTTCATAAAATCCTATAAGTTTAGCCAACAGATTAAATGTCATAGGCTCATCAACACCATATTCCCTTAAACTCGCTTCATAATTTCTTTTGGCATATTCCGATGCCTTATCATATTGTTTTCTTTCACAATATGTATCGCAAATTGAACTTGCTATCATAATACTGGTAAAATCAGCATCACCAAATATTTCTTTACACTCATTATAATCTTGTATAAGTTCTTCTAATGTTTTATTTTCTTTCATTGGTGCATCTCCTTATTCTTTTTTATTTTCTCTTATTGGCAACATTCTGTAAACAGGAATCAAACATAAGGTGTTCTCAAATTTGAACAGCACTGTGATTTTAAGCATTAGTGTTCTCAAATTTGAACACTAATGTAACTCTGTGAATTTGTATTCATAAATCAAACCCAAGAAAATATTATGATATAATTCAAACAGAATAGAGGTGAATATCATAATGGAAAGAAGAGCATATTTAAATCAATTAGTATCGTGGAAAGATCAAGATATAATAAAATTGATAAGTGGAGTTAGACATTGTGGAAAAACTACGTTATTAAAAATGTATCAAGAGTATTTATTAAATAGTGGTGTTGATCAATCACAAATCATTTCTATTAACTTTGATGACCTAGAGTATGAAGAGTTGCTAGATTATCATAAACTATACCAATATATCAAAGATAGATTAGCAGAAAACAAAATGATTTATGTTTTCTTAGATGAAATACAGAATGTTCCTTCTTATGGAAAAGTTGTAGATAGCCTTTATGTAAAAGAGAATATTGATATCTATATTGTAAGATCCGCCAAGCATCCAATCACACATTTAAACAGTCAATATATAGAAATACATGTTCTTCCTTTATCATTTAAAGAAATATATAAACCTGGAACTGATAAAGAAGAAGCTTTTCAGAAATATATGAAAACTGGTGGTTTCCCCTATATTAATCAAATACAACTGGATAAAGAACAAATTGATATGTATCTAGAAGGAATAAATAATACTGTGATTGTGAAAGATATGGAAGCATTGTGTGAATCATACCTTTATTATCCTGTTGAAGTGATGGATATATCAGGCAAGGAAGTATTAAAGTCCAATAAGAAGTATTATACTGTAGATCCAGGAATTCTAAATTGTATTCTCCCAAAGCAATCTTATGATTTAGGATTCATGATTGAAAATATTGTATATATAGAACTTCTAAGAAGAAGATATATTGTAAATATTGGACGAATTGGACTTGCAGAGGTTGATTTCATTGCGAAAAGAAATGATGTCTATACTTATATACAGGTTACTGCAACACTTGTGGATGAGAATACGTTTGATAGAGAGATTCGTCCTCTAAAACTAATAGAAGATAATTACGAGAAAATAATCCTTACTTTAGATAGATATACACTTGGAAATTATGATGGTATTAAGGTAATTAATCTCATAGATTGGTTGTTAGAAAAATAGGCTGCAGCGATTAAATTCGCTACAGCCTTTTTTCGTTATTTGAATTCTTCTATATACTTTCTTAAGAATGGAACTACTGTATATCCTCTATTTCTAATAAAGTCCACTGCTAATTGATCAAAGAGAAAATTCTTAAATACTTCATCAAAATCTCCTTCTAACATCATAATTTTTCGAATATGACAAGAATTGATGAGAGTAAACTTCATGGAATCCTTCTTACCAACATAATAGTATAGTTTCTTAGGCTCTTCTTCATCCTTCAAAATATAAATATGTTGGAATACATTGACTACATCACTCTTTAGACATGGATTCAAAACTATTCTAAAGTTGTTTCTACAATGCCCTACAAACTCTTTTCCTAAAGAAGTAGCTAAATTAATAAGTGGTGCATCACCTGCTTTAGTTGCTTTTCTAACTACTTCTTGGTATTGATAAGTATCTTTATTCAAACTTTTTAATACACCCTCTACTTCTTCTTTATACTTTGGTTGTGATTGCATAAAAGATTCCAATAAACGAACTAAATCACCCTTCGAGATTTCTTTTTCCTTCTTATATGCGTCTAGCCTAAAGTAAAGTTCATCCAAGTCTGGCATAACCTTCATTAAACTGTCACTAATCAAAGCTTGATAGCCTTGAGTAGAAATCAACATTTCTGGTGTATAGACTGCATCGGTATTATTCTTAAAAATAGAATCATAGCTTTGATATACGTCCAATGAATCATCCTCAACCTTATAGAATTCCATGCTGCCATCAGGAAATACTGTCAATACCAAGTATATCCTTTCTTTCTTCCTACTCTCCTTATTATAGACTAAATCCTGCATTACATATTCTACTGTTTTATCCCATTCCCATCTATATGTAGACAAGCACTTATTTGCAACATCCATCTTTACTATAAGCTCAGTCAAAATCTTATCAACCACATTTTCATTAATATCAATTTCACTACTCTTGGTAATACAGTTTTCATAAGTAAAATGCTGAGTATTCAAATCGTTTGTATGTTGATCAGGTAAATTTTCTTTCTTATAGTAATCTTGATCATGAATCAAAACTACATTAAACAGTTTATCCTGACTAAAACCTACATTTTCAATACCCCTCTCTCTTAATTTAGAAACCATCATTGCAACCATCTTTTTTGATAATACATCTTCAACACGATCAATGACATTGATTCCTAAATCATTAAATAGTTTTTCTCTATGTTCTATAGAAATAGTATTTGAATATTTCTTTAAGATATCATCGTCTTTCAGTTCTAAAGGAGTGAATTGAACATAATCCTTGAGTTTATTATCAACATCTTTAAAGAATTGATACAACATTCCTTTCTTTGAATTTTCAAAAGCTTGTAAGTCTTTTATATCCAAATCCAGTGCAATGTATTTATTCTTTCTTCCATATATCCCCCTTAACACATAACATTGATCCTCACTTCTGTATGAATCAACCTCGCGAAATATATAACCTTCTCCAGACTTGTAATATCGAGGTAGTTTACGAATCTTTTTTAATACTTTTTCATTATTCGCATAACACTTCAACAATTTAGACAATAGATTATAGGATTCCCCATTGATATTCACAACACATTCTTGTTTACTTGAATCTAGATCACTGATAGTCACACTATATGCTGTTATAACATCTTCTTTAAAAGAATTCTGATTAAAATAGAAACATCTACCTAAGGTATTATTAAACTTCTCGGATAGGTCTATATTTGGAAACGTATTGATAAGTAATTGACATAAATCACCTGGACTCATACTTGTATGATTACTTAAATCTATTTCTTCCACAAATACTCCTTGGCCAAAGCTATTTATATGTGATTGAAACTCTTCTAAACGCACAGTTCCTTTTTCAACTAGAATATATGCAATTCCACCCGATTTATAAATTACAGATATAACTGGAGAGAATTTATCTCCAATCTTATCCATACTTGATTTTCTTACAGTACGTTCTTTCTCGTCATCTCCTTTATGTTCTTGATAAACCTTATAAACATCATAATCACGAATAATATTGTTGTAGTGAAAATCTAATTTCACTTTGTTTGTCTTAATCATTTTTACAGTCCTCCAAACACATCCTTATTTTATTGATTGCTTCAGGATTAGCATGAAATCCATCGTTTTCTAATAAAGCTGGAATTTCAATAATTCTATTAGATTCTATGATTTTATCCATTTCATTCTCATCAAAAATATTGATGACAATAGCCTTTTTTCCCTCTACTTCATCTAGCTTATTTAGAATCTTATTAGTGATTGTGTTTGCACCATAAGATGAATATCTCCAATGTTTGAAATCGATATAAGCCTTCCCACGTTTAAAATCAAAACGTTCAAATTCTTCTATACTAAGTTCCTCTAAATCAATACCTAATTCCTTCTTAATTACAAAACGACCCACAAATTCACCAAGTCTTCCTTTATAAATATTTTGATAAAGTACTGGTGAGAGTATATAATCGTTTTCTTCAAAGCTAGTTGCATAACCATGTTTAATAAATTCTTCTCTTAAACCAGGATAATTCAACATTTTAGAAAGACGCGCATTTTCTTCGCTTACTTCATGCACATTACTAGCTAGCCAATCTTGCTTATGTTTACTATTTTGAATTCGTGATATTACTTCTTCCTTTGTCTGATTGAAGAAAACATCTGTATATTCAAAGTCATACTTCCCCATGAAATAGTATTTATTAAGAGGCGCTTCTGAATGAATATAGTATTCTCTCACAATATCATTATCCAAGTTAGAACTTGTAGGACATTGAAGACATGTTTCACCTAATTCCTTATAGAGTTCTATTTGTTTCTCTGTCCAATCTCCTGATAATAACTCATAGATATGAAACTTACCAACACTAGAAATACGACTTGCTTCATTCTCCACATAATCATATGTAGGAACACTTTCTTGTCTTTCTTTTGCATATTCAGCAAGTTTCATTGTTTCTGGAGAAAGAATTTCATTCTCTAATATTGTCGTATCAAAATTATCCACAATATCTCTTGTCACTAAGATATAAATCATCTTGTTCTTATTAAATGATCGAGACAAACGTCCTATAGCCTGAATGATTTGTTTTGTCTTAAATAAACGAATACTTCGACATCCTCTAAGTTCTTGTGTAGAACCTCTAAGCTTTGGTTCCTTTAATTTCTGATAAGCTGCCCCAATACATTTATTGAGTGTATGATGAGTGATTTCATTATTCTCATATAGATTTTCTAATTCAATGAGGAAATGAAGTAGGTTTTCTTCTTCAAATACAGATTCTGTATCCATCAGATTTGTGACCACATTAGTGATATCACCTAAATAAATTCCATCAAAATCCTTTTTCTTATTTCTTCCATCTTCTTCATTTGCGAAATCAGTGAGATTTATTGTATCTAATCCATCTGGTAACTCATATGCCATATTTTGTCCAGCACCAATAGTTGCATATGCAGAAATCACAAAGATTTTCTCTCCTTTAGATAAACGCTCCAATATACTCTTCTTATCTTCATCAAAAGATAAACCACTCTTTAATACTTCAACACTTACATTATTCTTATTAAAGCTGCATTCTTTGTTAACTATACCAAACAAATCATCAAGCACACTTTTTCTAAACTGACCTTGGTCTTTTGGTAAGGCATTATTTAAACATAAGAACGATTTAATATCAGCATGTAGAATAAAGTATCTATAAGCTTGTGCCATTCTTAAATATCTTTGTATCTGATATTTATCCTTGATTCCCTCCTTAATAAATACTTTTGTTGCTTTTGATTGAATCTTAGGGTCTTCAAATACCAATTGAATCATATCTTTTGCACTTGTATCAGTACAATTGATCACTTCTTCAATCTTTACTTGGATTTCTCCAGAATCATATTTTTGATTTAATAAAGAATATGTCTCTGCTATTCTTTGACGATCCTCTTCTTCAATAATATGAAAATCATTTCCTAGATTCTCTCTTAGATATCTTAACGAGTAATTAGATAAAACCGAATCAATATTACATGTAGCACTCAAGCCAATAACAGTTGCCTTTTTCGCAAGCATCATCAATACATACTCAGCACTCTTATACAAATTAATATAACTGAAAGATGTATTAAAGCTATTATCTTTACTGTTAGTGAATTCAAAAGAACGAATACCACGATTATAATAACCATTTGTTTTCTTAAAACGATTATCTGTTTTATCTACCTTTATAGCTGGCTGAATATTAATATCATTATCAAAATATAATATATCTGACTTAGGTAACTTAAACGTATTATAAATAGAATGAATCGCTTCTTCATCTGTAATATAGTCTTCTTCATTAGCTTCTGAATTATGCTTATCTTTCAGATCTGAAGCTAATTTAATAATATATCGCTTTGTGGAGACCAAATAACCGCTCATATCTCGAATAACAGAAAATAAACTATAAGCATCATTGAGTTTACAAGGCAAATCATGTCGACTATTTTTAATGTCAATTGTCATTTGATTATAGTTTTTATCATAATATACATATGCATTCCTTCTAGACTTATCTTCAAAATTTGCATGGAATGTTGAATCACTCATCAAGAAGTTACGACTCTTAATCTCTGAGCAGAAATAAGGAAGTTCATCATGACAATTCAATCTAATTTCTAAAGCTCTCTTTCTAATTTGATCAAACTGTTTGTCTCCTTTAGGTACTAGGTCCTGTAATCTTTTAGGTGCAATATCTTTCCAATTAATAAATGGATCAGTCATACGATGAACCATAGGAATCAATTCTACTGTTGATCTTAAACTACTCTCTATAATGATATTATTGATTTCATTTTTAGTTGCATCTACTTCATCAATAAAAAGAATACTGTTATCAATAATATTTGATTCTGAGAATCTATACTTCTTCACATAAATAGGATCTATAGAAGTAAAGAATCGTTTAACAGACATACAAATGATTTTATAGTCCTCTACAAACATCGCAGGATATAAATCTCTTAACCAACTATACTTAGACTTAATGATTCTTTTTCGTTCGTCTTTACTGAATTTCTTAAAGTTAGGAGTCAGTAATTTCTTTCTTATATCTTTTCTAAAAGCTGAATCCGCACTTAATAGCTTATCTTGAGCCACTTTAAATAAATCCGCAGCGAGTGGTGCTTTATCCGAATGTTTTTGAATATACTCAGATTGATATTGATAAGATTTCTTAAGGTTCTTATAAGAATCCATCTTCTTATATTCATCAGGAATGATAGTTTCATCAAAATGGTGCAGAATATTATCTATAATGCTTTCTACACGTATTACGTGAGATTTGTAATCATCCCCCAATGCCTTTTCTAAATCTTTCATTGGTAAATTGTTGAGATTATTAGTGATGAATATAAAGTGTTGATTAAATGTTTTATAGTTGTTCTTCATCAACTGTACTGCACTATAGGACTTTGCAGAACCTGTAGGAGTATTCACAAAATACAATCCGTTACTTCTTTGATCAAATATTTTTTTTAGTAGATCTTTCATTTCTATCACCTCAAGCCCATTGTAAGCCATTACACTTTATGAAGATATGAGTTTTTTATATTTTTTTCAGCCCGTATTTTTGTTGTATTTATCATGTTTTTTTCTTAAAATATAGTTATATAGAGCCCACAACTAGCGAGGGCTCAGGAGGAAACAGAAAAATGGAAAACATCGAAGTTACATTTTACCTTGATCCAGTTGCTCATAAGAATCTACAAAAAGATAGAAAACTATTTCATATGATCCCTAAAGAAACTATTCTAATAAAAAGGATCATAGTGAATCATTATCCAAAATATAATCAAGAGACAAAAGAATTACACGACAGGATCAAAGACTCATTTAAAGATCAAGCAAGTCAACCATTAATTGAAGATGCTGTCTGGCAAATAACAAAATATATAAGTGAGAACTCTATTGATAAATCTATTAGCACAAAGGAAAAACGAATTAAAGATAAGATACATTTCAGGGTGAATAATAACGAAAATCAATTAGAATGCGTTCTAGACGCTTGCCCAGTTAATGTATCTAGATCAGAGTTTATTGCAAACATTATCTATTCTTACTTAAATAATCCCCAGTATGAAAGAGAGAGAATAGTATTCAAAGAGGAATTAAAACAATTAGAAGATGCCATAAAAAATAATCAAGCTATAAAAATAAAATCTAAATATGACCGAACTCATAATAGTGATTTCCAAATCATTTATCCAAAAGAAGTATGTTTTTCTAATGAAGAGCTTTTTAATTATTTACTATACAAAAAAATAATTAAAGGAAAAGAATGTGCTAGATCAATCCACTTATACAACATTGATACCATATTTACACTTCCAGAAAATTGTACATTCAGTAAAGAGATACTTAATCACTTTAAGCGAATGAAACGTAATGGTGCCCAATTCACTATCAATCATAATACTGAATTTAAAATACAATTTACTGAGAAAGGACTAGAACGTTACAATACTCTCAATTATCTTGAGAAACCTGTCGCATTAGATAAAAGTAATGAGAAGACTAGAATATTTTATTTTGATTGTTCTGATATGCAATTTAGGAACTACTTTGCAAATTTCTATGATGAGATGGAAGTATTAGAACCTAAAGAGATGAGAGAACACCTACTAAGATTAGGTCAACGCATGGTGGATAAGTATTCAAAAGATATCTAGTTTATAAGAATGCAGGAACAACCTGCATTTTTATTTTGTCCTCTTATGTGATTTTATAAAACTCCTCTTTTCCTCTTACTTCTACAACCTTGTATAATGCCCTGATTTTCTCAATAGTTTTATTAATTTCACTCTTATCTAGCTTCTTCACCGTCTTCAAATAACATCGTATTTTAGAAGCAGCAATCACGTCATTTCCATTATTAAACTCTATAAGTTTTTTCATATCATTATCTATCGGTTTTGTTTTATTTGGAGCAGTTTTCTTTAGAGGTTCACAAAAATAATCAGTTTGTCTTTATAATAATTGTTTACGTGTTAATGATGGCTCTCTTAGTATGATTGGATATCCATTAGACTTTAAATCCCTAATCATTTCATAATAATCAATATCATTAGATACCAGTATGACCTGCTTAGGATTATATTTACCGAACATATAACCAATATACATAGAGATTCTATTATCCACAAAGTTAGTTCCTGTATGCTTAGTTTCTACTATGTTAATATCATATCCTTCTAACATATCCCGATATTCTTGTGCTGGTTTTGTAGTGACAAATCCACAAAACAAATAATAAACATACTCTTTGTCTAACAAGTCTGTGGGAATAGCTTGATAGTTTTCAAAATCAACTATAACTACAACCTTAAAATCCAATTTTTTCTCTATTATTTCTGAGTGTTTCTTGTTATGTGAAATAGTACTTTTTTCATACAATGCATTCATGAGTTTATCTAGTTGTTCAACCATAATCATCACCCTTTCTATGTCTATTCTATTACTTTTTCTAAATTAATGTTTAGACTTAAGCTCTGACAATACCCAATAATAGGTGTTAAAATAATTTTTTAATCGTAAATATTCTATTGATTATCTAGTTAATCTAGCATACAATCATCTATGTAAATGGCACTCGGTGCGGAAGAAAACTCACGATTTATGTCGTGGGTTTTTTCTTTGTTTTAAAACTTAAAAAAGAGATAGCTTTCGCTATCTCTCAGACCAATTAAATATTATGATCTTTTCTTTCTCTTAAGTAACATAGCACCTGCTACTGTCATCATAGAAATCCAGCTTGCAATTGATGTTGCATCACCTGTCTTAGCTGGTTTCTTATCCTGAGTAGGATCTTTAGGTGTGTCTTTTCCTGCTTCAGGATCTTTTGGAGTTTTCTTATCTACTTCATTAAGTCCAATTACTTTTACAGTAAAGTCATGACTTGCAGTCTTTCCTTCTGCATCAGTTACAGTAATAGTAACAATCACATCTGTATCCTTCTTAGGAGTAGTTACTTTACCATCTAATGAGATAATACCTTCAGGACTTACCTTAGTCATAGTAATACTATAGCCTTCTGGTACTTCAGGAAGTACAAACTGTGTCTGTCCTTTAGAAACAACTGACTGCACTTTATTACCTGCAAGTAAGTCATCTAGGATATCCTGTGATGATGGTTTAGCTGGAGTAACTTCTACCTTCTTGAAGTTTGCTTTTAGAGTAGTGTTTGTAGTTGCTTCAAATGTATATGGGTTAGAAGTACTTACTTCTCTTCCATTTTCATCTGTCCAGTTCACAAATTCATAACCTTTATTTGCCTTAGCTGTTACAGTCACATTTGAACCTTCTTCATAAATACCATCTTCTTTATTCATTTTGACAGTACCCATGTTCTGATCACTTTCTACTGCAACTGTATACTTCTTATTTTCAACAGTTACTTTTACAACTACTTTCAAGCCATCTGGGTTTACAACGCCTTCTGGTAATGTAAGAGTACCTTCTAATACATATGTACCACATTCATCAGCCTTATAAGATGCTTTATTCCATGTGACGTCTACTTCTTCTGTTTCATTGTTTTCTAGAGTAATAGATACTTTCTTAGGTAGATTTAATGCATCTAGTGTTGTACCTTTTACTACAGTAAGATCATCTAACTTCTGAACATCTTTGATCTTTACATCTGCTTCTGCAGATTTATCAAACTTCGCAATTAAAGCTGTATTAGTCTTAACCTTGAATGTGTATTCTGCTTTATCAGATACTTGATCACCATTAGGACGATACCATCCCTTAAATACATAACCTCTATTAGGTGTTGCAGTAATAGTTACAGACTGACCTGCTTTAACTTCCTGACCACCACTTACTTTACCACCTTTTTCTGCTTCTACATAAACAGTATAAGTGTTATTAGTTACATCTTTATTCGCAATGTTAAATTCAGAGATAGCTACCCATCCATCATTTGATTCAGATGCTACAAACTTGAATCCATATACATTCTGTGTATCAAAAGTAAATGTTTTTTCTGACTTGTTAGCATCAAATGTTTGATCTTTCGCAACTTCTACCCATTCACCATTCTTTTCAGTCTGGATATAAAGTGAAGCTTTAGTCACCTGACCACTGTTAGAATCCTGACGTGGTGTGAATGATACCTGGTTGATTTCATAAGCTTTATCAAATGAAATTTCAGTCCAAATACTTCCATCAGCACCCTTACCGCTTCCTGCTCCACCTGATGTAGTAGGAACCTTATCTTTTGTAGCTTGTGACCAGTCTGAATGCCAGATTGTAGAAGGTTTATTATCAAATGCCATACCGATAATACCTTCATTCTGACCACCATGAGATGTTGGTGTTTCTGATTCAGTTCTACCAGTCCAAGAAGCTTTATTATAAAGATCTACTTCTGGTGCTTTTTCAGTGACTACTACGTTATCAATTACTGCAGAAACTGTTTCTGTCTTAGAACCAATTCTTTCTAGTGGTAAGGCGAATGTTGAATGAGTGATATTGTCTTTCTTCACCATATCATTGTGAATAAACTTACCTTTTGCATCACATACATATTCACCATTAACATAAAGACTTGTCTTCTGCTGAGCTGTAGTAATAGAAATATTAACTGTCTTACCTACTGGTAATTCATAGTCAAAATAATAGTTATAAAGTTCTCTTGTGAATCCTAACTTACCATCTTCCATGATTCTGATATCATGTGTTCCATAGTCAGCATCTGATTCAAATAGGATATCTCCTGGTTTTGCTGGTTTGTTTAGTTTAATATCAAATGATAGCTTATTACCATTACCAAGTTCTTTAATTGGAGAAGTAACATAACTTACACCATCTTTTAATACTAATGCATTATCCTTGATTTCAGTATTCTTTCCTTCTTTAAGGTCACGTTTGTTTTCAGAACTATCCTTTAAACCGTTATTGAAATCATAGCTTTCATAGTTTTCACCCTTTTTATTTTCTTTGTAATAAGGGTTTGTATTAGGTCCTGTTCCCTTATCCTGAGCCACTTTAGCAAGAGCATCAGCACTGCCTTTTTCCTTACCAGTCGCAGCCCATGTCTTTTCTGCATAGAATGGTAATGCATCAAAGAAACGCCAGTATAGATCAGATTCACTTAAACCTGATGCACTCTTATCGATATTATCACTCCATAATGCGAATGCAGCACCTAACATCTGATCATCACCAGCAGGAACATACTTATAAGAACCACCTTTAACTCTTACTTTATTTGCTTCAAACTGATTGAAGATTCTATTTACGTTTAATAAATCTCCATAGGCATTGGCACGTCCTTTGTTTCCATTTGGAACCATATAACCAAAGTCATCAATTGTATTAATAAGCTTATAGCCCATATCATACATTTCAATACCATCTGCCCAGTCAGCTGACCAAAGGTTCATTTCTACATTATCAATAGCTTCTCTCTTAATCTGAGTCACTGGATTATCTTTGATCCAAGTTAAACCACCCCACATACGTACTGTATTTGTTTCTTTTAGGTGAGGAACTAAATCATTAACGAATCCACGATATGCTGTATAGTTTGATAAGAATTCATCTGCACCAATATGTACAGTTGTTTCTCCATCAAATACTGGATTAGCACCTTTTGTATAATCATCAAAGATTTCTTTGATCTTATCTTTTGTTTCTTTCTTAGAGACATCAAGATGGTCAATAAGTGGTCTATTTCTATTTAATGGTGATACCTTGTTCTGAACCATTAATTCTGGCCATACTTTAGTAAATGAAGTTGCATGAGCAGGAACATCAATTTCAGGTACTACCTTCATACCAAGTGCTCTTTCACCCTGGATGAATTCTCTGAAGTCCTTCTTAGAAATAGAATAGTCTTTTGCAGTAGGTGTTTCACCTTTCGCATTAGATAATCCTGATTCTAGACGGAATGCTTCATAGGCTTTAAATGCTTCATTTTCATTATCACCTTTACCATACTGTTCTAAGAAGATATAGTTATCAGATAAATGAGTCTGTAAGTCATTCATCTTATAGTAACGCATTGTTCTTGCAACATCCTTCATCATATCTAATGAAACTGGTTTACGTGCTACATCAAATAAGAATCCACGTGTCTTAAAACGAGGATAGTCACGCATTTTACCAATCTTATAGCCTTCATTGTCTTCTTTATACATCTGAAGGATTGTCTGCATACCATACATGTTACCTGTTGTATGAACAGAAGCAACATTGATACGGTCTTTCTGGATATCCATTGTATATCCTTCATCACCTAGAAGAGTATCTGGTGCTTTTAATTCAAAGTTGAATGCATTAGCCTGAGAGGCACCTTTTTTCACTGCAAGGTTAATACCTGTGAAATCTTTATAATCACGTACAAATTCATCTACAACAGCTTTTAACTTATCATCTGTATAAGTCACTGTCTTTAATGCGTTAATAGAAATCTTTTCTGTTGAGTTTGAATGCCATTCCTGGATTTCTGGAATAACAGTAGGTTTAGTATTCTTGTTTGCAGACTGTTCATTTATACCTTTTACAACATAGTCAACATCTGCAGTCTTCTTTTCTTTTCCAGTTTCAGTTTCTGTAACTACATAAGAGACCTTTACATTCTTATCAACTAATGGATGGACAATCTTACCATCTGCACCAATGATCTGTTCAAGGTCTGCACCATTGATTCTTACAGTAAATCCTGCTGGTACAGCTGGCATATCTAATGTATTCACACTTGCTTCAATTGTCTTACTCTGAGATTCAATAGAAGAGACAACAGAGTTTAGAGTTGCTTTCTGTGCTGTTTGTTCATTAGAATAAACTTCCATTTCAGCAATACTTACGTTATTCCATGATGATGCTTCAGCAACAAAGTTACAAAGCTTTAATTCTTTTGCTTCAATAGGTTCATCGAACTTAACAACAACTTCGTTATTATAACCATCACCCTTTTTGGTATTAGTAAAGCTCTTTGCAAGTTTTTCTACACCATCTTTATCTTTGTATTTGATATCAAAACTCTTTACGTTAGATGGCATTGGAGCTACATCTCTTTCAAAGAATTGAATCTTAAGTTCCTTAACGAGAGTCAATCCAGCAAACTTAGTATTTAACCAGATATTAGTAGTTGGAGTTTCATAATCACTTGCCCAGCGGTTTGCTTTTTCTGTGCTTCCATCTTTTACTTTATCTGGGCTAAGTGTATTAGCTTCACTACTTGATGCAGTGACTGTAGCGTTTGCCATATGGTTCTTATTAGGCGTAGCATCTGCTTTTTCTACAATCTTACTATAAACTTCAATTTCATTGATTCCAACATTCTTCCAGTTGATTGTACCTCCATCTGCAGAAAGTACAGTTACCTTTACTTTAGTGGCTTGATGATCTTTATCCAACTGAATGATTTCAGCTTGTTTAGCCTTAGAAGTCTTTTTATAAACTTCTACATATTTCCCGTTTTCTTCTAATTCTACTTTATAGCCTAGAATATTCTGTGCATCATCTGTTCTTTCGAAATTGATATTAATCTGACGTACTGTCTTTTCTTCTCCTAGATTAATTTCAATCCATTCATTGTCTGCCTTATTCTGTGCAGTTCCCCAGCGAGTCTTCATATCACCATCTACTGCTTTGCTTGGTGATGTAGAATCTACTTCATAACTACTTGCATTAACAGTACATCCTTTAGCAAGATTTAAGTTTTCTACAGCATAGACTGGTCTTACATCAACAAATGCAGCATTCGCAATCATGACAGTTGCAACTAATCCAATAACACCTTGTTTTTTGTTCATTATCCCTTTTCCTTTCTTTTCTATATAGGACCAACAAAAAAAGACCAAAGTACCCCTCTAAAAAAGAAGGTTTACTCTGGTCTTGCCTAATTTAATAGTAACAATCCTATACGTTTTTCATACAGTGAAATGATAGCACTTACAATGTGCTTATTCAAGTATTTTTTTAATTAATTGTCTTGTTTCATACTTATAGATGATTCTTACATAAGTTTATCTATTATTAGGTTGAGAAAAAAATCATTGTAGAATGTTTAATCTGTGTCCAATGTTTTTAGTCTTTCTAGCCATTTTGTAATAAAACCATCTTTTAAGAATGCAAGCAATGTCCCCTCACCAAATCTATCAGCACGAATAGCACCAAAAATTAAGGCCATAATACATTGAGCATCTAAATGATCTACTTCTGCTTTAACCATTGGTTCCCAACTCCATTTGATGCCATTGTCTTCTAGGATTTTTATATAACTATGTAATCCCATCTCTTCATGGTTATCTACAAAAGAATAGACATCATGAATGAACTGGTCTACAACTCTTGAATAGTCAACGAAAGGGAACTGAAGTGGATGTTCTAATGTTCCATCACTCTTATCATCAACAATCCATGTACCAAATTCTGTTCCTGTGAACTCGTCTAAATATTTAGTTAGATTTTCATACATATAAATCACCCCTTAATAATCTTCATCTGTTTCATCAAACCCATCATCTACACCTTGTCTATAAGAAGGATCAGTATTGTATCTATCATGATCATAATCACCATCATCTACTGCTGAATTATACCCATCATTATAGGAATCAGATGATTCACTTGATTCATAACTATTGTATTCCTTCTTGGGTTTTGATGGAGTGTAAGTGCTTGGTCCAGGTTTATTTAGTTCATATACTAATTCACCATCAATAGTGAGCTTATCATAATACTGTTGATTTTCTATTTCATAATTATGCTTGTCACCAGATAATTTCATTATGAATCTATCATCTTCTTGAAATAACACCATTCTTCCTTCTGATTCAAAAGGTTCACCATCCCAAAATATTTTAGATTCATTCTCATAACAATTCTTATTCGCATTTACTTCTAGTATCTTGTGGAATAAGTCTTTTGCACCACGTTTAGAATCAATAGCTGATTCATAATAATCATCAACTTTATGACTAGAATAAGTGAAGTCTAGTTGATATACAGGTACACCATATGCTTTATTGTATTCAGTATATGAACAATGATCTACTTTAATAGTTACATCTGGAAGATTGGTTGTTTGAATATATTCTTGTATTTCTGGTACATATTCTTTTTGATATATTTTTGCGACTTCTGTAGTCTTAAATCCATATTTTAGATAATTAGGTATTGGACCTTTCATGAAATCTGTAATAAGTATTACAAGCCCTAATAATATTGAAACAATGAAACTGAATAATACGAAATAAAATAATATGTTATCTTTATTGTGATTTTCTTTCATATGAGTAATATTCCCTTCTAGATGTATCTTCTTTCTATAGCTCTATTATAGTTTATTTGAAAAAGGAATGTATTGAGTTAGAGTTTTACAATGCCTTTTATGAGGGGTTTAAAAAATATTTTTATTTAATATAAAAGAACGGGTGTTAACCGTTCTGGGATACATATATAAATTTAATTAGTTGATTAACCCTATCGGAATTGTTGGTCAGGCATATCGGAACACTTGGTCAATTGTGTCATAATATTCAAATAACATATAAAACAAGTATTATTGTTGTAATCAGTTTAACGCGATTGTTTAATCATACATCTTATTGCTTCATCAATATTAAAAACTGTTCCTTTACCATCATACCACCTATCCCAAAAATCAATAGTTGAACTTTTAGGCTCCTCTTTTGGTTTATCTAATATTATTTTAGTAGGCAACTTAATAGAATCACCTATAACAATACATTCACCAACATCAAGATTAGGTAACATTTCAACTAATCCTACTAATGAATCAGTTAACATTGTAGAAACTGCCGCCTTATCCCTATCATTAGTGACTTTTAAACTAATAATATTGTTACATTGAGATATAATTGTCTGATTAAGTTCTGATGGTCGTTGTGACACAATAACTAGCGAAACACCATACTTTCTACCCTCTTTAGCTATTTTTTCAAAAATTTCCAATGATTTTTTCTCAACACTTTTCATCTTAGATGTGTCATTAGGCATATAAAGATGTGCTTCGTCACAAATGAGTGCAAACGGATGACGTGTTTCTTTGCCTTTTGGAGTCATCCAAAATTGTACTTCATATATCAATCGAGTAACAACCCCAATAATAATTGATAACATATCAGAAGGTACTTCCGACAAATCAATAACTTTAATTTTATCTTTATTATTTAATATTTCACTAATAAAAGTATTCATATATTTTGCTTCTAAAGTATCTCTTTCAGAAAATACAAAAGCATACTTCTTGTCATCCATTTTAGTTTGTAATCTTGTAATAAGATTTGTTAATTTACCATAATATTGCCCCTGCTTAGTCTTTTGTTGTCCCTTTTTATCACCGGACTTATAATATTCACCAGTACTTTCTTCTTTGCTATTTTCTTCTTCAAGGTATACTTTCAATTTTTCAGCCGAAAAAGGGATAGGCGTATCTGCAGTGATTATATCTGAAGAAAATTCTTTCATGTGTTCTTCAATATATTTTTTCTTTTCTTTCAAAATATATTTAATTATAGCAGCTCTTTGATTAGTAGATGTACCCTCTGATGATTCTATAAACAAGGAATGAATTTCTTCATAATTAAAAAACCATAAAGGAATATGCAAACCACCGTTATCAGATATCTTAATTTGCTTTGCATAACTCAATTCATTATATTCTCCATGTAAATCAAAAACTATTAAATTTGCGTAATCAAGTTCATTTGCTTTTTCTAACATATTTGCAACAGTAAATGATTTTCCACTTCCTGTACTTCCCACAATTGCAGCATGACGCTGAAAAAATTTATTTCCATCTAAAATTGCCTCAACAGTAGGATTACTTGCATATTTACCCAATTTCAATCGTTTGTCAGACAGAATCTCATTTTCTAAAGAATTCATTATCATCGATAATGCTTCACCATCTGCCAAATAAACTTCACTGTTTATTTCTGGATATGTATTCACTGCTCTTTTAAATATATTATTTTTTGTTGGAGACATTTTTTTATAGAAGGTTCCTACTAATGTAGAATTACAAAAGTTATATGAATATCCTGTTTCTATATATTCTTCATCATCTTCATCAATATCAATTCTTTTTTTACTTATTTTAGTAACTAAACCAACTAATTTTTGATCCGCATTTATTCCTGAAAAAACAATTAAATCATTTATTTTTAATTTATTTAGAGTCTCTTCCTTATCAACAGAAACAATTATCTTTTTTGTATCTACAGTCTGAACAGAACCTATGCATACATTTAAAAAATCTTGAATATCTTTCATAATAATTCTCCTATCCGTAAAAAAAATATTTCGAAAAGATACTTAAATCCCATAATTTTTCGTTAAGAATATACTTTTTTTGTCTATATATCATATAGTTTTTATTTTCGTCATTACTGTCCTGATAGAACAATGTCCAATTGTCATGTTTTAACGCTTTTTCTATAAATTGATATTTAATCTCTTTCGTTAATACAATCACATTCTTTTCTGTATCTTCAAAAACAGCATTAAAATGCTGGTCATTAAAGCCATAACCATAAATAAAAATTGAAAAATCCTTTTTAGAATCTGAAATGATTTCATTGAAGATTTCTCGATGACATCTAAATATATCATTAATCATACCTGCTTCATATTTTGATCTACCAGGAGCGACAATATACTTATCAATCTTTTAATTCGAACATTTTGATAATCATTGCACTGGTATTCGCCATCATCTCTTTTTATCCAATTTATAGAACCATGTGGTTTAAATACACGAACCAAAGGAGTGCGCTTTGCATAAAAATCATAAGGCGATTTCAAAATGTTCGAATTAAAAGATTGATAAGTATTACCAAAAAATCCTAAAGTAGTTCTTAATTTCAATTTATCACATGTTAATTCAATAATTCTATCATAATTTGGTGTCATTACATCTATCAACGGATTATTCACACTTACAGTACGAGATAGATATTCAAGTAATTTTTCAAATCCTGAAACACATGACATAATGTTAGAATGTTGTGCATATTCCTCATCTAAGATAAACTCACTAGTAATTTCCTTGATTCTTTTAATAAAAATATCTTCATTGGTAGAAACATCTAACAAAGCTGCCTCTAATCCATCACTTTTGATTTTATCTTTGTGAGAATCCCAGATTTCTTTCAAATGACAAGACTCTAAATTACTAAACTCATCATCTAATTTTTGTCCTAAAGAACACATACCTGGTATTCCCATTGAAATAGACAAACCTGTTCCAATAATCATTTTTGGAAAGTTAGTATTAGATAAATATCTTTTCTTTATATCCTCATAAATTTTTTCAAATTCAGTACCACAAATATCTAATATTTCTTCCATTCACATTCCTCCTATTCAACACAATTTTAATTCTTCTATACCCATTTTCTTTTCTGACAAATATAAATTATATGCTAAAGCAACTGGGATAAATCTAATTTTTATATTTTGAAGACCTAGATTCTCCAACATTTCAAGCTTAACTTCACCCTTATCTTCTATATAAAAATGCTCTGTGGATAATAAAAAGCAGTTCTCAACAGAAGTAAAATCATGCTCTTCAATAAATTTTTGATATGCTAATTGATATAAATATTGCTTTGTAATTGAATCTATACCAGGTTGTCCACTTGGTGTAATTCCTTTTTTTAAAATTCGCATTATAATATTTTGCATCAAAAATAATAAAATGATAACTTTCATCAGCCTTATAAATAATTACTAAATCTGAAATCAAAGTGCTATTTGACCACTTATGTAAAACTTTACATAAGTGGTCACCGTCTCTATCTTCATTTCTTATTCATCATTCTGCATATTAAAGCTTTGTTCTATAATTTCCATTACTTGATCAATTTCAGAAATGTCTCTCATACTTACTTCCACATCACCATTTCCCCATCTACCTAAATTTGTTATATCTTTACAAATACCTTTAGGATCATATACTTCACTAAATTTCATATTAACACTAATACGTAATCCTTTCTTTTGGGGAACAATATCTACAAAATTAGTATCTAACTTATATGCAACATACAGTTTCTTATATTCACGTTTTACCTGTGGTGATAGATTCAATATTCTTTTATCTAAAGCTTCAAATAGAGTTTTACTTAAAGAACTCATATCATATGTTTCTAATGAATATTCCTGTGGTGTGTTTTCATCAGGCTTATATGATTCAAGTACTTCATCAGTTAAATCAGGATAAGGCCATATTTTTAACGCTTTATCACATAACTGTTTTGCTCTTTCCTTTATATGTTCTTCATTCCATTCTGAAACACTCACAACATACTTATTAAGTCTTAAAGCACTCTCTTTAAATCCACCATCCATATTCATTTTTTCTTTGAAAGAATGATCACTCATTTCAGAATTATAAGCAGTAAGAGTCAAGTTTCCAATTGTATGAATATACATCTTTTGTATTTCTTTCCAATTGTCCCCAAGTTCTTTTTGCCATTCTTCTGAAAGATTCTTATTCTGAGGCATAATGTGTTCAATTGTATAATTACCAATATTAATTGGCGCTTTATTATCGTAGTTTTCTAATCTACTCAATACATAGTTTCTCGTACGCATATTATACATATCGCGAATTACAAAAGATGAAAAAAACTGTTCATCATTTGGAAACTCTTTATATGTCTGTAAAAGCATAAATGATGCTTTTACAGAATTCATGTAATCATCGTTATGGATTGAGTTTTTAAATATTGCAAATGTTTTGTTCAATGAGTTTGTTGCCATACCACAAATGTTTCTTCTAAAAACATAACTAATACAATATCTCAAAACTTCTTTTAAATCATCAGTTGTAATGAGTCCTTCATTACAATCATGATGCACTTTTAACAAGAATGGGTATGAGACTTCCATTCTTAAATCGATTATATCATCATAGAGTTGTTTTAATTCTTTATCATCACTTCTCTTATATACAATATTTGTATAATAACGAGCATATTCTATTAAGTCTTCACAAAGTTCTCTAATTGTATTAAATTCACTATTCATATGGAATAACTTAAATGTTTCATAAACACGTCCTTGTTTTGGAATACTTGTCATTTTCATTGTTAAATAATGACGGAAGAAAGCATCCATGACTTTTTCTTGTGTTTCATAAACAAAGAGTTGTTCCATAGGTCTCCATAAATGCTCATAGATATATGTTTGTTCTGTAGGCTCTAATCCCATCAAAATATAGTTTCTTATTAAATCAGATTCAGATAACTCTTTCCCTGTTGAGTTTAAACTTTCAAAGATAGCTTGTGCATCATCAGTTTGTCTATCTAGAGTAATATTAACTATCAAAAGTTTACCAATTGCTTCATAAGTTTCAGCAGGTGTTAATTCATGATTATCTATCTTTGATGAAAAGAACTTGTAGTTATCTAAGAGTCTAGATTTAACACCTTCTTTTACAGGCTTTCTTTCTACAAGACTGATAAGAATATCTTTATCGTTATCAGTTAATAATAATTTATATCTATCTTCACCAGACTCAAATTCATTCTTTAAAAGCATTCCATCTATACGATGCGCATTTATAGTTTTATCATCTGGATTATTTAATGCATAATTACGTAATGCGATTAATAGTAAAGTAAGTGTAGTAAGACGTTGTTGACCATCAATGATCATATATTTCTGTATTCCAGTAGGCATTGCCTGTTCAGCAATATTTACTATTGAACCTACAAAATGCCCTGCTTTCTTTTCTTTCTGCATTACAACAATATCATTCCATAGACGTTTACATTGTTCTAATTCCCAACTATAGTATCTTTGATATACAGGAATAAGAAACTGTTTGTCTCCATTTAGTATTCCAAATATGTTTCCTTTATGTACTTCCATATTAACCCTCCATAATTTATTAATAATTACTTAGACTATCTTCTATATACACATACTTTTATTTTATTCTTTTTTTGATTGAATTGCACTCATTTAATGTTCTATAACGACTGTTATTAGGGGTTAATGATAATATTTCGTAATGAATGATTATATAAAGAAATAAGTAATACAGTCTTAAAGGTAAAATATGTAAGACTCCCTAATCTATTATCTAAATTTAAATTTCAGAAGACTTCAAGGCTCCTACAGAAAGAGAATAAACTGATACGTAAAATGCAATTTTATGTTTTCATCTTATGTTGCAAAGTGGAACTGAAGGTGCATTAGCCGATACAATAATGGATGGAATTGTATCAAAATAAGAGGCAATAAAAATTTCAGGCGATAAGTCATTAAGAAGTAGATAAAAATCCTGGCTTTTTAGAGTCAGGATTTTCAATTAGTTAGGTACATCTGAATGAATGTTCATCTAAAGTAGAATGATTAATTACCACTTTAAATAATTCACTTCAATATTTGGATTCACCTTATCACATGTTCTTTGAAATATTTTTTTAGAACTCTCATCATAATAATAGAAATCTACTTTGTGTGCATGTTTTGCTATTTCTTCAACATATAAATTATCTTGTTTACCGCAAGATAGCCCTAAAAAAACAACTTTTTCACACTCATCTATATGTTTGAAAAACATCTTATTTCTCTCCAATAGAGACTTGCTGTCCTTAAAATACAGTTGTGCTGCTTCTTCTAAAACTCCATTTACTGCTTCCCTTGTCGAGATATCTCTATAATCGGAATCTTCGTCCCATTGAATATCCAACAAATCAGGTTCACGATAATCATTATGTCCAACGATTATATCCCCACCAACCTTGCCATGTATATGAAGTATATTTGCTTCATCAACATCAAAATTATTTTCGATAGTCTTAGTGTAATTGAACGTTAAAATATAGTCATCATTATCTGGATCAAAGTATCTATCTTTACTAATATTTGAATCCATTTCATTAATCCAATTACTAAATTCTATTTTTAATGTTGATATATATTCTGTATAATAGTCAACATTGAATGATGGACTATCAAAATAACCAGCACAATCATCATCAAATTCAGCATTATCTATTGCTGTATCATATATTGAGTCTCCATCAAGAAGACAAAATACCCTCAACATATCCTCAAAGGTATTCCATAGCTCGATATCATCAGGATTATCGGCCGTCATGTAATCTTCAAATAATTCATCAACCTTTTCTACTAATTCCCAATCCTTATCTAACAGGTATTCCTTAAATGATGAATATCTTGTATCAAGACCATAATGTAGATCAAATCCATTACCTATCACATAAAATACCATATAATTAGCTCCTTTATACAATATATCTATTTGAGAATACAGTTCCATACCTTACTTATGATTATTCAAAGTCAATATAAGCAAATAGCATTCATACAAAAGAAAACCCGTAATTTAATACAAAGAGTACTTCTTTCTATATTATTCTCTAGCTCTATTATACCAAAACTAAACGTCTAACCATAACTCTTCATAACATCTATGCCTAGATGTTCTTTGAACATACATAGTTATAACATATTGCTTATAAAGTAAATCTAATACTGCTTATATATTAATTCTCATTAAGAAATCCAGTTGATCCAATATTTTTATTAAAAGTAGTTGAAGTAGTTCAAATCACCATTTTGCGTGTAACTCCTACTATAGGAAAATTACGTATAGCAAAAGTTTACGTAAAAACTGCTTTTGAACTACTTTGACTACTTCATAGCCCTATTTTTAACTTGATTCATCACTTTATAACTTGCCTCAATTAATTCTTGAATTTAGAATATTTAAAGTAGCATAAGCATTAAACTAAACATTACAATAGGGTAGACAAGAAATAGTATTAATTCAAATATTAATCACTATATCTGTGCCTCCCGTTGCACCGTACGTACGGGTCTCGTATACGGCGCTACATTTACATGAT
>ENA-OPCZ01000436-OPCZ01000436.1-human-gut-metagenome-genome-assembly--contig:-NODE-436-length-26606-cov-7.139279_pt1 | contig 26606 bp, 26 predicted proteins | sample MGYA00241566_ERZ501483 | MGnify/ENA primary metagenome ERZ501483 (study PRJEB25962, sample SAMEA1965191) | human gut metagenome | biome: human gut; feature: human-associated habitat; material: faeces... | reverse complement strand
GATTTTATATCGTTGATGGCTGTTATAGCTTTAGTAGTAGATCTTGAAATATTAGTGCAGCATAGTTATACTTTATTACCAATATGTATCCCATGGATGTATGATATTATAGGGATAAGTATTGTTTCTGTGCTGTTAGCATTAATAAAGAAATGTTTTTCTAAAACTTCCGAGAAATTTGTTGAGATTGAGGCTATGTATCTTTTGAAGACATCGCTATGTTTTATTTTGATACCAGCGTTGATACTTTTGCCAAATAAATATTTGCCCTCAACGATTCTTGCAAAGGAAAAATATGGTGTCGTAATAGATTTTGCTTCAATTACAACAAATAAGTCTCCTAGTTCCAAAAAGTATTATGTAAAGATTAAATTAGATGATGAAGATATTTCTTTCTGGTATGATACATACAAAGAAACAAAGCCTCTTGGAACAAAATGCATTATGAACATTAATAGAGGCTTCTTTGGGCTGAGATATGCCGATAATGTTGATTTCTTGGTTGAATGACTTATATGCAGGCTCTTAGTTGATAACCTGCATAAGAACTTCAGGTAAACAGTTTTTATTATGAAAAAAAGAAGTTTTGGATTGGTAAAAGTAAACTTTGTTATGTTTGTAATTTTTATCGGATATTTCCTGTGTGTCAAGTTTGGCATTCCATATATTTATGAAAAATATGGGATGCCAGTAGATGCTGTTGTTCACGGAAAAAGTAAAGATACTAAAGGTAGTTTCCTTGCACGTTATGAGTTTATTGTTGACCAGAAAAAGTACAGAGGAAGTACTTATAAGAATGTTCATGAAGGAGATACAATATGTGTTTGGTATTTTCCTGTTCTTCCTTGGTTAAACAGATATAATTAAAGAATTGGCTCGATTTTCTTAGTTGATAACCTGCATAAGAACTTCAGGAGAACAGTCTTTTAAGATTACTTTGTTCCCCTTGTCAAGTAAATAAATGGTAGGCATGGCTTCCAGGCTATAGCTGTCGCTGATGCGTGTGTCGGCATATATGGATAGAAAAGTGTAATCTGCAGGGATGGTCTGCTTGTCAAGCCAAGCCGAGATTCTGTGGCAGTTGTCACAGTCTGGGTCATAGAAGTAAAGGATGACCTTTCTGTCTTTGTAGTCACTCAGTTGATGTTGATTCCCGTTCTTGTCAGTAAACACAAAATCAAGGGCATAGTCGCCAGGCAGGTTCTTGTTCCTCGTTTTTATCTTAAAGGCGATCCTCTCCTTTTCTGTTTCATCAAAGCCTGTTGATTTCTCCATTTCGTTGAGGAAAAGAAGATACACCTTGTCGTTCCGCATAGGCGACTTCGGATTACCCAGATAGTGTTCGATGAGGCTCTCGAATTTGGCTTTACTCTTCTGGCTCCCAAAAGCTTTTGAAGCAAAGATATGCACACTCTGCTCTGCGGTAGTTGGAGTAAAATGAGGAATGAGATCGATGAAATTGACAAATCCTTGTTCTGAGATATTGGCATTGCTAAGTTGCAAGGTATCCTTGAAGTCAAAATTGTCCCAATAATGGAGACCCAGATAATTGAGCCGTTGTTCTACGGATTTGAGAGAGTCGGGCATCACAGGATAGACAAACGAGCGGTTTTGTCCGATAGCTTGCAGAATGTTCAATGAGAACACCAATGCGGTGATAATAATAATTCGATATCTCATAAGCCAATTCTTTTTTGCAAAGTTAAATAATAAATCTGAAAAAGGCAACAAAAATGTGCAGTTTTTCAAAAAATGAATGTCGTGGAGCTATAGAAGGTGAGTTCAACTCGGCAACTATATCTCCGACGACCAGTTTAAATAGTTTTCGCTATTTGGTGTTCTTAGTAAAAGTAAATGATATTTAATGATTCTGTAAAATCCGTTGTTTTTATCTATATGTAAAAGTAATTTCTTTAGCCTTTGTCTTCACGTTTGCTGCGTTTATATAGCCTCCGTTGTAGTAGCTGGCTTTCACATAGAACTTACCCTTAGTACCGGATGTGTTGACTCTCATGTTCTTGATGGTAATGGTCTGTGTCGTACCCACTACGCTGGCAGATTCATATTTCACAACAAACCAGTTGTTCCATCCTTTTCCTCCATCTACTTCCGCAGTAGAACCTACTTCTATACCGCAATTCTGCGGATTGATATCATTAGAAGCGATTTTGATTTCTATTGGAAGCAATTCCTTCGGATAGTTAGCCGGAATCTTGAATTTCAGTTGTGCTGTGGCGCTGATATCCTTACCCATCGTAGCAGGGAACTCAAACTCATATTCCATATTCTTGATGGTATAGATGTGGATATTCCTGCTCAGACCATGCTTCTTGTCCAATAGTCGGATGATTCCTTCCTTCATGGAATTATCAATGGTGCTCAATGTATAATGAATGCTTCCTTCGCCATTATTGAATGTAATGACAGGAGTCACATTGATAGCACAATTGGTATTCTTCATCCAAATTGCTTCAAAGTCATTTGCGGTAATGTCGGTATCGCCAGCATACTTGAAGGAAATGCTTTGTGCTGCAGTAGCTCCCTCGTTCAAGAGAATATAGGTGCCATTTGTGATACTGAGGGTATATTTTCCGTCAGAAACTTCTGGTACAATGTCTTCTACTACAATCCAAGGGTTGTTGGCTGGTGTTCCATTTACGGCTGCATCAAAGCTGTCATAGCCCAATGAAGCATCCAGTTTCTTCACCTTAATCTTATAGATGTGGTTTCGCTTGATGCGGTAGAGCTGGTTGTCCTTGTCCTGCAAAAGCACGAGGAAACGTTTATGGGTACCGTTCTTGTAAGTTGCCCAGAGAATAACCTTCAGCGGTTTGCTGGCATCATTGCGATTCTCAAAGGTATAGGCGATATTCTCCATCTGTCCCTCAGAACCCTGGTATGTCTTCAGGTCTTTGGTAGGAGTGATATAATCAGGATTCCATACTGCCATCTCATGGGTGTCAGGGAAGGTGAGGTCTGTCTTGAATGGAGCAATCGTACCGTGTTCCTGACCGTCGTAGATAGATACTATCACCTTTTCAATTTCGTTAGCCACCTCGTCTTCCAGTTCAACCTTCACCTTGGCTCTGTCTCTGATGAGATGTATCACAGGCTTGTCGGCTCCACCATTGAGGAAAGCTTTCATCTCCTCCGGCGTATTTTTCTTGACATATCCCCAATAGACGATTTTTTGAGACTGATCTTCTCCAGCGCTTGATTCGAATGAAGTCATGAGCATATTCTCATGCATTCCGATCCATTTAGGAGATTGGGTGATGTCCAACGTAGCATTGGCAACAAAGTGGATTCTTGCGGTAGAATTTGGTATTGTAGCCTTGATGCCTTTCGGATTGCTGCTGCCGTTTTCCTGGATATCTCCTTTAGGCGTTGTTTCAAGCGAAAGATCTTTTGCAAGTCCTAAGAAGAAACCGTCCTTGTCGAAGCAGAAAAGCTGGATGTCTTCTGCCCGGTCAATACCTTCATTACCGTATGTCTGACTTCTGGTTATGGTCTGGTTCTCCTCATAGCTCGGAATACCAACATAAGTGGTAATGGTATATTCGTTTCCTTGTTTTTCCCAAAGCTCAGAAGGACCATTCTCAACCATGTCGTTTGTGCAGGCTGTCAGCATAGCCAACAGTCCTGCAATCATACTCATATAATATTTTAAATGTTTCATAATAGTGCCTCCTTTGTGATGGTTTATTCTTTCTTGTTTTCTAATGCAGTTACCTCTTCAGGTGTAAGGTCGCGGACGCAGCGTACGAATCCTTCATCAGAACCATTCGAATTTGCTGTTACCAGCTTTCCACTCAAAGACCAATATGAATAGCCTCTAAGAACTTCTGTTACGACATCCTGACCAGATTTGTATTGGTAGTTTACAATCACTTTGATTTCCGATTCCGTAGGAAGTCGCCAATTGTCATAACGGGTTCCGTCTGTTCCTACTTCTACATAGTCATCACAGTGCTTGGATGCGTTGACTCCTTTGCTGAAAACGGTTACGGTACCGAGCTGAGATGCCAGAGCAAAAGCAGGTGATACTACGTTTTCTGAAGACAACTTTGTGGTCGGATTGATGTTGTTTACATGTCCAATCGTATAGTCTCCGTTGGTGTGCGTAATTTGAACCACATACATATTGTTGTTAGATTGGTCTTTTCTGGATTTACTTAGAGTGGCTTGGTATGCTTTTCTGCTACCAGCATCTTGGTATTCCCAAATATATGTGCCTTTTGTCCACCCCCAAAGAAATCCTTCTTGTACCTCACCATAGGTATAAACCTTTGCCGTGAAGTTTTCATCAGATGATGTCTTGCTGGTTTTGTGGGCTTTTTGATGTTCTTGCCAATCAATCCATCCGTCCAGACTCTTGGTAGAGTACCATCCTGCAATGGCCTGTATGTATTCCAATGGATATTGCTTGATGGTTACCTGTTCTGTCTTCTTGTTTTCTCCTTCACCACAGGATATGGTAAACTTGATGTATTTTACGGTCAACGGAACAAATTCTTTAGCTTGGATATTGACGATACCCTGGTCTTTCTTCTCAGTATGACCATTGGCGAAATTCAGACTGATTTGTGGATAAGTAGTAGTTCCTGACTCAACCATCTTCTTTGCGCCGTTCTTGTCGTAATAATAAACTTCGTCTATTTGGACAGTACAAGCATCGGAAGCATAGAATTGGATCGTCTTGTTATCCACTTTCTCATTTCTCATGATATGGAAGGTAGGGGTAACCAGAAGATAACTATGCTTATCGGCATTGATAACGGTTTCTTCGCCTTCTGTCCATTTCATCACGTCGTATTGGATATCCGCCTGGGTTCCATAGACGATTTCAGTACTGCTGCCACGATTGGTAATGTTGGCATTGACGGTATAGATATGGTTGCGTTTCAACTCTGTTTCGTTGATGTCACGTACTGGTATGCTATAGAAGTTGTCTGTGGTTTCGCCAACGGCTCCTTCTCCTTCAGCATCTTCTGAAATCTTGGTCAGCGGTACTTTCACGATCAACTTAGGCATCTGCTCCGTATTGTCCCATTGGGTAGCATAGCTGTAGGTGGTAATGGTAAAGTTTCCGTTTTCACCCATAGCACTTTCGTAAGCTCCACTCATATTGCCCAAAGTCTTGGCAGAGTTCTCACCGAAGAATGTGGTAGCAGTATTGTAGTTCTGGAAATTCCAGCTTGGATTGCCAACAGTGTATCCAGGCACATTGATGTTGAGCTTTACCAGGATTTTAGCTGCTGCACGGCAGAGACTGGTTTGGATGGTTTGGCGGGCAGCTGTTGTTACGAGATAATCGGTCGTGCTGCTCATCAGGAAATTCTTGCCAGGATTGGTATTCGTCTGGTATGGTTTCCAGATGTCTGCATCCGTCTGGGTCTTTCCTGCTAATTCGCTCAGAACATTGATGCCTTGCAGTGATTCCTTGGCATTGGCAATGGTAACAACCTGGTAAGTTTCATTTTCTACCAGCTGGTTCTTGTCTTTCCAGTTGCCCTGGTCCAAAGTAGCAGTAGTACCTTGAGTCATGCTTGGCAACGTCTTGCCCAACTTGAGCGTTGCGTCGGCTTTACCAAAGATTTTCACATCGAGTTTATCCAACTTAGCCTCGTTGAGGCTCATGTCGGATGCAACTCTTGTCTTGGCATCAGTCACCTGTGGATAAATGCTGAGGCTCTCTTCCATTCCGATCGTATCGTTGAAGGCATCTTCCCCAGCGCACCCGGATAGGAGTACGCCCATGATGAAGGTCAGCATTGCTTTCCAGGTTCTGTTATATTGATAATTGATCTTCATGATGGTGTCATTTTAAATGTTACTTCACTTGAACAAAACTGATTTCCGTAGAGGTTCCTGGCAATTTTTCTTCGCCTTCACCCACGTTGATGAGTGCTTTGTTGCTTGGAACAATCGTCAAGAAGACATTTGCATGATAGTTGTGTGGATTTGCCATATCAAGAATCTTCTTAGGCACTACATAGAAGCTGATGGTTTCCTTGTTGCCGTTGCCTTCCAAGGTGTTCTTGATTTCTCCACTTTCGTCTCCCGCTATCACAAATCCGAAGACTGGATTGTTGCTCTGGAGAATCCATTTCCTGCCACCTGTATAGATGTTTTCGAAGGTAATCTTCGGTCCCCAGGTAGGCTCATTGAAAGCTACTTGTATGCCTCCGTCATGGGTTTGATAATCGCCTTCTACGACGGTATGGATTTCTACCTTATCTACATAGTTGTACTTTCCGCCATCTTCCCAGTCGAGTACGGTAGGGTTGATTTGCAACTTGCCGCCTTCGAGGAAGTATGCATAGACTACCAACTCGTGGTTGCGTGCTGCAGGCTTCATGTTGGAAGGTATCGTGAAGGTGGTACTTTGCTCTGGAGAGTCCTCACTCAGTTTGAAATAAATTCTACCTGTGATAGGTCGGTTGCTCTCTCTGAGATAAGTACGGTGCTGGGATACGAAGTTGGCTCCATCCAGACGCGTCATGTATTCAGCTGCTTTTTCACTGCTTCCTCTGTGGAAAGTTGTTGGGTCTGCAACACTGGTAATGTATCTGTTGGAAACTCCTCCGAGCGTCACCTTTGAGTGTACGTAAGTGGTAGTTCCATTATACTGGGTGGAGATGAGTCCGGCAGTCTCGCGGTATGCATAGGTGGTTGCATCAGGGAAGACATAACTGGCTTGTGGTATGATATCCTCGTCCAGTTCTATCTTGGTGATCAATGCCTCTTCTGTTCCTCCATCAGCCTTTCTTGCAAAGAAGAAGTGCAACTTAGAAACGGCTCTTACCAACGGAATGATTACGCTCTTGGCTGCAGCAGCAGTTTCTGTATCTGCCACATGGTCTGCTACAGAGATATGGGTGATGACTCTTGACAGTGGAAGTCCTGTAGCAGGAACTTCTGTTGCCTGGGCTTTACCTTCACCGTTGATGCCGAACTGACTCTTGATGACCATTTCCTTCAACTGCTTGCGAGTCAACATCTTGTTGGCAGTATTATCTGGGAAAATACCCTCGATGCTTTCCGCATTTGCCAGAATGAAAAGGTCGAGATTCTCAAGTTCGTTTCCTCCAGATTTGCGAGGAATTTTCATGCTTACTGTCTTTACGGCAGTTTCGCCGTTGACAGGAGTGGTGAGAATTTCTTCTCTATAGCTTACTGCGATGGCATCATCACCTGTAGAGTTGGAATTGAAAGCCCAAACTCTGATGCTGTGGATGCTGCTTTCCGTAGCAGGATTGGCTGGGTTGCTGTCGAAGTCATCAGCTCTACTCATCGCCGCCCTTGACTCGGTAGGAGAGGAAGTCAGAAAACTGAGATTCAAATAGGTCTCGCTGTCGTCATTGGCAGTGCCAGGACCATAATCGTCATAGACGCATGATGTGAAGACGCTGATGGCTAAAAGCGAGAGTAGCAATGCCGTGAGTGCCATCAAGAAGGTCTTGATTCGATTCCTTCTTTCGTATAATTTAATGAAGTCATTCATAGCGTCCTCCTTTCTTTATTGATTATTACCTAATTCTGTATCTTTGATATTGACATTCCAACCATTGACATTCACCTTGGTGATCATGTTGTAATCTCTCTTGTCCGATACGTAGAACATCAGAACGTAATGGTCTTCACGGTCCAGATATTCCTGATCATCCCAATTCGGATTTACCTTTTCTCCGCAAAGAGCAAGGAACCAAGGGAGAGAATGATTGAATAATTCTATAGGATTATCCTTATCGCGCAGGTCGGTGATAATGATGCGCTTGTCATCATAATTGTTTTTGTCACCATCCCTTACGACACGTCTGTCATTCTGTCTTTCGAACATACGAGAAGATGAGAGATCGTAAATCAAGGCCTGATCTACAGGTTCTTCATTCACCTCGGTATGTGCACCGTCATAGTTTGCTCTGCGCTCCATGTTGTATGGCAAGTAGGTGATTTTTTCGTTCTTCACTTTCTCTCCTTTGTGATCGAGCCATGCTGCAGAACCTTCGATGCGAACGTCGAAATTCTCAGGTTTGAAATCCGCCTGGTCGTTCTCGTAAGGGAGTAATACGATGCGGTAAGTCTTGGTACACTTCATTAAACTGAGTGTAGAAGTCACTACTGTACCTTCGTTTCCATTTTGGTTCAGCCGCTGGAAGTCCACCTGGGTCTTTGCGGTGTATAAGGCTGCAAACTCCTTGTCGTTCTTGATTTCTTCGCCATTGTCCTTACCCATCCTTTCGGTCAGGTCGTCAATGGTAGAAACGCCCGGTGTAAGAGAAGCAAAACTCCATCTCGTCATCTTCTGCTCTTGACATCACCTGACGGTCGCGAGCCAGACATACGAAGGTATATTTCCCATCCTTCAGACCCGTAATTTCCATCGTGTGTCCAGTTTCAAACTTTTCTCGGCTTTCGATATAAGAGTCAAAGAATTTGCCGTTTTCATCAAAGGCATAAACGTTGATATTCTTAACTTCAGCGGCGAAAGCGTCAGCTTGTTTCACGTTATATGTATAGTCGAACTGGAGAGCCACTTTACTTATTGCAGGCGGGCAGTCGTCCATGTCTTCCTTGATGCAAGAAGACATTGTGGTTAGTGCTATGGCTGAGAAACATACCAATTTAAACCAGTTGTTGTTGATGAATTTTGCCATATCGTTAAATCTTTATATTGTTAATATTCTTAGAAAAGTTCTCTTGAGTTATCTGGAGTGCCCTGCTTTTAGGGTAGGGCATCGTTGATTTCGTCTTTGGGGTGCTTTACTGGAAGCACAGGGTAATCCCATCTTTCTGTGGGTTGTCCCATCTTTCGGATGGAGGAGGTAGTAGGGGGTGAGTTTTATATCACTGTCTTATGGAGGCTTCGTTCTTGATTCTTTGGAGGAAATCTTTCGGAGGCAATGCCCCCGAAAGATTGATGATTGTTACTTCAACTGAATATTAGTAGAGTTAAGTACCCAAGGGTTGATAGCTACTGTTACATTCATGTAGTAGTTAGGCTGGATATCGTCTGGAGTTGGTCCATTAGGAACATCCTTACCTAAGTCGTAGATACCATCCACATTCAAGCGATAGATGCTGTTGCGGAGAATTGAGTAATAACCTTCACGTACGTAGTAGTTGTCCGTAATGGTGTAGCAGTAGTACATCTTACCTGCACGGTAAACTTCGATGTTGTTGGCCTTGCGGAAGTTTGTTAACTTTTCGCCTTCCTCGATCAAATTGCCGTTTGCATCCTTAATATTATTTACCACTTCTGCTGCTGTGAGCTCTCCGAATGGGTTACTTACTTCCTCGTCTGCCATCAAATCTGCGATACGGGTGTAAAGCTTGCCGTCATAGCGATAGAATGTGCCATCTGTGAAGTCTGCATTTGCCTTAGCACTTTCTTTCAATGTGGCCTTGATGCAGAAGTAGATTGATGTTGCATCATCCTTTTCAGTTGTTGTATTCTCAAACATATAGTTCTTAGGAGTACGGGCGTTGGTGGTGAAATTCTCAAGACCTCCAGCCTGATACTTGGTACCGTACTCTGTTGTTGGCTTGTAGTAAGGAGCAGTTTCTGCAATCAGCGCATTGAGTGTCCACTTGCCTGTTGTGTTCCAATACTGCACTACGTAAGAGTTGTTGTTCAAGTTTGACAGTGCGTATGTGTCATAAACTACACCTTCCAGATAATCCTCAAAGTTCTTGGTGGTAGTTTCTGGCTTTCTTTCAATCTTGTTTGGCACTACGGTAGGAGCATCTACTCTTGCTACAACTCGGTCGAGAGAGATCTGGGTAGCAATGGCAGGGGTAGCCTCGTTCTTGTTGTCTGCTGTAAAGGTAACAGTACTGTGAGCTGCCTGCTTGTTCTCGTCGTTCTGGTTGAACATCACGAAATGGTTGTTGCCTGCATAGTTTGCACCTCCGACTGTTGATCCTGCAAATGCTGCATTGGCTGCGAGAGGATAGTCTAAATCTGCGTTTGCCAAGAAGTAAACGGTGTATGGTGTGTTCTCTTTCACGTCGTTTACACTCACCTTGATAGGCTTGGTCTCACCAGCAGTTGTCTGGGTAGGAGCTGTCTTCCAGTCACTTGCCGTTACGGTCTTCTTGAAGATTCTTTCTGTACCTTGATAGATATAGATGGTACCAGATGTGATGGTGCTTTCCTCTACTGTTCCGTTCTCAGGGTTAGATTGGGTAGTTCTGGTAGCATCACCAGCAGAACCTTTTACTTGGATAGTCATGTTATAGAAACCATCTACTGATTCCTGACCAGTGGTAGGAGACATTGTGTCGTCAGTGCTGCAACTGTTGAATGTGAATGCTGCTATCGCTAACATACTCATTGCGAATAGATTAAATTTCTTCATAATCTTAAGTTCTTAAAACGTTAAACAATTATTTTACTTATACATTAATTCTAAAAAAGAAGTTTCGCATATTTTGTAGCAAAAGTTATTTGCTTTTTTTATAAACCTTCTTAAACTTAATTCTCTTTACAATTTATGAGTCATCTTTTACTTATGAAATCCTCTTTTGTTGAATAATCATCTTTTACTATACATTATATATATAGATATTCATCCTTTGATTACATCCTTCTGAGAAGTTCCTGAAGATTGATCTTGGCTTCCTTCAAACCAGCCTTATCTGCTTTTTCGAAGTAGGTCTTGGCAGTCTGATAATCATTCTTCAGAACAGCAAGTGCGCCTTTAGCGTTGTCCACTTCCGGACCATTTCCTGCCTTCTTCAAGTAATTCTCTGCGCTTACCTTATCGCCTCTGTCGATGGCAGTATAGGCTGCGTTGAGATTAGCAAGTTCTTCCTCTGGGAACATCTTTACGGCGATATCAAATACCTCATTGTATTCCTTGCTTCCCTTTTCGTAACTGTTGGCTACTGCATACATCTCTTCGAGGGATAGCTTTTGTGGACGGGTCTTGATAATCTTGCGAGCTTCTTCGAGATTGAAATGTCTTACGTCGTAATTGATTTCATATTCGGTGCGGCGCAAAGGTGGATATACTTGGTTGATAAGATATCTGTGTGCATCTCCTGCTTTGGCTGCAATCGCTCTTTCCATTTCGTCTGGTCCCATGTTGCTGTTGAGGATGTTCAGCACGGTTGCCTTCTGCGGGATGTTGTTCTTGGCTACGTAGTCACGCACTCCCTGCCAGTCTTCTGCAGTAGAGGAGAACTTGAACAGTTTCATTTCCACTGGATAGAGGTTGCGCAGATAGTCATAAACGGCTTTAGTACGGTTCTTAGCCAATTTCTCATTGTTGGCATAGCTGCCGTCTGGGGAGGCGTAACCATGTAGTGTAATCGAAGTGATGTGTACGTCTGCGTCGTTCTTCACCAGGTCGATGGTCTTGCGCATCTTGTCTAATTCTGCTTGATTGTTGCCTAGTTTTGTATTGATAATTGCTTTATTGATATGAAAATTGAGTTGTGCCGTACCCTTTTCCTGTCGGTTCTTGATAGGTTCTGCCTTAGGTCTCACGTATGCATATTGCAATTTCATTGGTCCTGGCAGGGCTTCACCGATGCGGCTGAACAAACCGTTTTCTACAATAGCTTGGTTACATCCGCAGACATCTTGTCCGACAACGAGTTGTGAGTTGTTCATCCACTCGCGATATGGAGTTGTATAAGCATAATGTATGGTCTGGGCTTCCTTATTGTTACGTCTGGTAACGATAAGTGGATTTTGGGTGGCAGTCTTGTTGTTGCGCTGGTAATAGATGTAGCGTTTGCGTCCCATGATTTCCACCGCAGGCATTTTGAGCGTATCTTGCTGGTTGACGATCATCGGGATGATGACGGTTCCCTTATTGCTTTTCACCTGAAGGTTGTCAAGCTTGAAATCCATATTGACAGCAACGTTATTGCCTGTTTTTTTCACTTCCTTGTTGAGAAGGCTCACTTTTCCACCTACCAATTGCTGTGCTTTGGCAGGCATACAGAGCAGAATGACTGCTGCTGCGAGGCTTAATTTGATGATATGAAATGTTCTCATAATTGAAGTCTTTTACTAAATGATAGAAACAATGTAATGCCTAAATGATAAGAATACTACCTTTCTGATGTCGTTTAGAAGACATACACCAGGTTGATGGCTGCCTTGGTAGGGCCTACGTAGTGGTGGCTCTTGTCACTTTCTACTTTCTCGCCGCATTTCTCACATTCGTATTGGTCATACTTGGAGAAAACGTACCCTAATCCCAACTCTGCTTCCAAGTTCCAGTGCTTGGAGAGTGTCCAGGTGTAGCCGTATGCGATTCCGGCTCCTATCATCCATCCCTCGAAGCGATGTTCTTTCAACTTGGAGAAATCTGTTCCCAGTAACATGAAGTCTGCATCAATATTACCTATATTATACTGTCCACCCAAGGCATGGAAACCAAGGAAGTGACCCATCATCTTGTTGCAGAACCAATATCGTGCTTCAGGTTGTACAATCCAATGTTTCCACTTCTTATTGTCAGAGAAAGACCAAGGATTATAATTTCCCGACAGATCGAATGTCCATTTCGGTGCAAGGCTGAACTCAACTCCAAGATTGAAGGTGGTTGTTGCATCATACAAGAGGTTGGTCTTGATGGCTGCCTTTTGGGCTATTGCCGAATAGGAAAATCCTATGCAGGCAATCATTGTTATAATCATCTTTTGCTTCATAATCTTATGTTTTATGATTTTGTTCTTAGAATTATTTACTTTTATTATTCTTTTAAACTTTGAAGTTCTTAGAAAAGTTACTTTTAAGATTTTTGTCTTTTACTTTTTGTTGATTTTAGAAATCATTACTTTTATCTTTCCTCTAAACTTTGTAAGTTCTTAGAATCGTTAAATGGTAGATTTTTTGTTCTTTCTGGTGGCAAATTTATAATGAATTCTCTTTGGTTGCAAGTTTTTTAGCACTGAAAAATACTGAAAAATGCGATTTTTTCTACATTTACAACTAAAAAACACTGAAATTTACCCCTAAAAGCTAAAAAAATCCCCAAAAAGGATACGAATCTCAAAATAAAAGCGTATTTTTGCGAAAAAGATGATGGTTAACTTTTTGATAGAATTATTGTATGAAAGGTCTTAGTCATAGTACGGTGAAAATGATACGATTTATAGAATTGTATCTTTGTCCACAATATTGTGGTGTGATTGATAGAAGAAGAGTGATAGCTTATCTGTTCTTTACACTGATAGAAGCTGTTGTGATTCCTCTGCATTTCTTCTTGTTTCTGATATTCTGGGAGCCTATGGGTTTTGCTCTTACCTGTGCGCATCTGATCGTTTTCTCTGTCCTCCAATGGACCATCTGGAAGCAAAGCTTAAGTTTCGATAATGGTTTGTCTGCCCTGCTGATGCTGGCTGCTGGTAAACTGATGATTGACAGTATATTCTGTGTTTTTTTTGGAGTTGTCGAAGACCATATCACGGTTTTGGGTAATGTCTTCGTCATGATGGTTATCGGAATTACCGCTCTCAGTCTGATGTTGCATAAAACGGCTTTGGTCGTAGCTCTGGCGATGATTCCTGCATTGGCTATATATATCTATGCAGAACCTTCTGTTACCTTATGGCTTTCATTGAAGCCTTTACTCGTGGGTATATTGATGTTCGGCTATGTCTATACTTATAATATGAGTAAGGTGACTAAAGGATTGCGCCAACCGCGTGAAATCAATCAGGAAGAGAAGAAGGCATTGGAAATGCTTGCCAATATTCGCGATTTGGATCATGATAAAGCAGAAAGTTTGCTGGAAAGACTTACTCCTGAAATGCGTCAGCGTATTGTGGGGCTTGCCACTGAGCGGTTGAGAAAGGAAGAAAGGGAACTCTTAGCTTGGGATCTGGTATGTGTGGAACTGACCAAAAGCGAAAAGGTTATCTGCAAATTGATATTGGAAGGAAAGACACTGAAGGAAATCTGTTCTATACTCAACAAGTCTGAGTCTAATATCACCAGCCAGCGCTGTCATATTCGCAGAAAACTGAAAATGGGACGTAAGGATGATTTGCGACGTACTTTGGAATTAAAAATAATAGAGGTAAGAGATGCGCTTTAGGCCATCTCTTACCTCTATTATTTTTGTCAACCGTTCATTGATGTTGATGAACTGTCTTTTAATCTTCCATTCTCAGGAAGGCTTTAGGCAGATAGTCTATGAGATCTCCTGCGATGAGGCTCTCCTTACCTATGTCTTTTATAGCTAAGTCGCCTGCGAGTCCATGAAGATACATGCCTATTTTGCAAGCTTCTGCCTGTCTGTAACCTCGGGCCAATAAGGCTGTGATAATGCCTGTCAAGACATCTCCGCTGCCGGCAGTAGCCATTCCGCTGTTGCCTGTTGAATTGAATTCGATATGCCCGTTTGGCAAACAAAGTGCAGAATAGTGTCCTTTGAGAATGATGTAAGCCTGGAGCCGCTCTGCCAATTCACTGGCTTTCATCAGCCGTTCGTAACTGTTTGCACAGGTGTTACCTACCAGACGGTCTAATTCCTTAGGGTGGGGAGTCATGATGATTCCCTTCGGCAGTTGCTGCATCCACGCTCTATGACTTGCCAGAATATTGATGGCATCTGCATCTACGACGAGTGGACAGGCGGTACGTCGTATTTGTGCAATCAGGGCGATGGCTGTTCCTTCGTTAATACCTAATCCCGGACCGATTCCGACGGCATCAAAGGCGTCTGCATCTGTAGGTTCACTGAAATAAGTCTCTTCGTGATCCAGTTGGAGGACAGCTTCCGGTACGCTGATTTGCATGATGTCGTAATTTCGCTTGGGCGTATGGGTAGTAACTTTTCCTACACCGGCTCTCAGACAGGCTTTGGTTGCCAATATGGCTGCTCCTGTCATTCCATAGCTTCCTGCGATGAGAAGCGCATTGCCCATACTGCCTTTGTGGGCAAAGTCGTTGCGAGGTTTCATCATGTGGCGGATATCGCTTTCTTCCAGAATGGAACATTTGCAGTCGGCATTTTGTATGAACTCATGCGAAAGGCGGATATCCAGTACCTTGAGGCGCCCGATGTACTGCTGCATGTCGGCAAGCATCATGGAAAGTTTTTTCTGCTGGAGTGTCAGGGTAAGGTCTGCATGGATGATGTTGGCGTGGATGTTATAGGTGTTATCTTCGCACATCAGTCCGGACGGGATGTCGATACTTACCACCTTGGCGGCACTCTGGTTGATGTATTTCACCATTGCAGCAAAACCTCCGGCTAAAGGTTTGTTAAGGCCGCTGCCAAACATGCCGTCGATGACAACGGTCTTGTCTGTGAGCTGCGGCGGATCAAGGTTGACCGTAATTTCTGTAAATTGTCTGATCTGTTTGCATTCTGTAAGCCTCTTCTTATTGGCTGCACAGTCTGCAGAGAGTTTATTATGTACATTAAACAGATATACCGAAACCGGATAACCATCTTCTGCCAGTAGTCGGGCCACCGCAAGGGCATCACCACCATTGTTGCCAGGACCAGCAAAGACAACAATGGGAGTACGGCTGGACCATTCTTCCTCAATGCTTCGGGTAATGGCTTTAGCCGCACGCTCCATCAGATTGAGCGATGCGATAGGTTCATGCTCGATGGTATATCTGTCCAATTCATGAATCTGAGTACTTGTAAATATCTTCATATTTCTCCTATTTCTCCTATTATTGTGGGGGTGTTCTTTTTCTACAAATGCAAAAGTACTAAAAAAAGCCCGATGAAAGCACGAAGTTTCGTATTTTTTTCGTAATTTTGCACAAAATATTATTTTCAAGACTATGGGTATAGTTAAAATCAAGGACAAAACCTTTAAGACTTCCATTCCGGAAGCTGAGATTTTGAAGAAAGTACAGGTCGTGGCAGACCGCATAAACAAGGACTTTGAGGGTAAGAAACCTGTGTTCTTGGCAGTGTTGAATGGCTCGTTTATTTTTGCTGCCGATTTGATGCGCATGATAACGATACCGAGTGAGATTTCATTTGTGAAATATGCTTCCTATGAGGGCACTTCCTCTACCGGCAGCATGAAGACGCTCATGGGTATCAATCAGAATTTGGCTGGTCGCCATGTCATTATTGTGGAGGATATCGTTGATTCTGGGTTTACCATGGCCCACATGATAGAGGAACTCAAGAAAATGAATCCTGCATCTGTGGAAATCTGCTCTCTCCTCGTGAAACCGGGTAACCTGAAGGTTAATCTCGATATCAATTATACAGTGATGGAAATCCCTAATGATTTTATCGTGGGATATGGTCTGGATTATGATCAGGAAGGCAGAAACCTCCGTGATATCTATACGATAGTGGAGTAAGATTGTGGAAGAATAACAACATATAATTTTATATACATAATAAAGAAGATGAAAAATATCGTAATTTTCGGTGCTCCAGGTGCTGGTAAAGGTACTCAGAGCGACAAGATGATCGAGAAATATGGTCTCGGTCACATTTCTACAGGTGATGTCCTCCGTAATGAAATCAAGAACGGTACAGAACTTGGTAAGACTGCTAAGGGTTATATCGACAATGGTCAGTTGATTCCAGACGAGTTGATGATCGATATCCTCGCAAGCGTATATGATAGCTTTGGTAAAGAGCATAAGGGTGTGATTTTTGATGGTTTCCCACGTACCACTCCACAGGCTGAGGCTTTGAAGAAGATGTTGGCTGAGCGTGGTCATAAGATTGCTGCCATGATTGAGTTGGCTGTTCCTGAGGATGAGCTGATGGCTCGTTTGATCAACCGTGGTAAGGAAAGCGGTCGCTCTGATGATAACGAGGAGACTATCAAGAAGCGTCTCAATGTATATCATACACAGACTGCTCCTCTCATCGATTGGTATGAGAAGGAAGGTATTCATCACCACATCGAGGGTCTCGGTACTGTAGATGAGATCTTCGCTCGTGTTTGCAATGTGATTGACAACCTCTAATGATCATATTTAATGTGTAATGTTTAATGTTTAGTTGGGTTTGCGCCTTGGGTGCAGCTTGATAAAAATTAGGCATTGCACATTACTTTCTTTCAACCAGGAAGAGGATCAATCAGGAAGAGAATCAAACATAAACATTAAACACTAAACATTAAACAATAGAAAAAATGGCTGAATCCAATTTCGTAGATTATGTAAAAATCAATTGCCGCTCTGGTAAGGGTGGTAAAGGCTCCATGCACCTGCGCCACGTGAAGTACCAACCGAATGGTGGTCCTGATGGTGGTGATGGCGGACGTGGAGGAAGCATTTATCTTCGCGGCAACCACAACTACTGGACGTTGCTGCACCTCAAATATCAACGTCACTTCTTTGCTGAGCATGGTGGTAATGGTGGACGTGATAAATGTCATGGCACTGACGGTAAGGACATCTATATTGACGTACCTTGTGGTACGGTGGTTTACAATGCTGAGACTGGCAAGTACGTTTGTGATGTAACTTATGATGGGCAAGAAGTGCTCCTGCTCAAGGGTGGTCGTGGCGGACTTGGTAATTTCCAGTTCCGTACTTCTACCAATCAGGCGCCACGTTATGCTCAACCAGGAGAGCCTATGCAGGAAATGACCATCATCATGGAGTTGAAACTTCTGGCTGATGTGGGTCTTGTTGGTTTTCCTAATGCGGGAAAGTCAACTCTTCTCTCTGCTGTGTCAAGTGCTCGTCCTAAAATAGCCAACTATCCATTTACTACGCTCGAACCATCATTAGGTATCGTGGATTATCGCGATCACCAGAGTTTTGTCATGGCTGATATTCCTGGCATCATCGAGGGTGCGAGCGAAGGAAAGGGACTCGGTTTGCGATTCCTCCGCCATATTGAGCGCAACTCTCTCTTGCTCTTTATGGTACCAGGGGATACGGACGATATCAAGAAAGAATATGAGGTGCTGCTGGGTGAGTTGAAGAATTTCAATCCGGAGATGCTCGACAAGCATCGTGTACTTGCCATCACCAAGTGCGACCTTCTTGATGAGGAACTCATAGAGATGCTCAGGGAAACGCTTCCTACCGACCTGCCCGTGGTTTTCATATCTTCTGTGACAGGACAGGGTATTCAGGAACTCAAGGATATTCTGTGGAAAGAGTTGAACTCAGAGAGTAATAAACTCCAGGAGATTACTGCAGAAGATACGTTAGTTCATCGTGATAAGGATATGTCTCGCTTCCAGCAGGAATTGGCTGATGAAGGTGAGGATATCGTTGAATATATCGATGAGGATGATATCGAGGACGTAGAAGACCTGGATGATTTTGAATACGAGTAAAATGATAAAGGAATATAATATAGCCTCTGATGTCATGGCTTTTTCTACCACTCGTCAGGGTGGGGTGAGCCAGGGCAACTATGGTGAATTTAATATCAACGAGTTTTGCGGCGATAATCCGGAATGCGTGGAGGCTAACCGCAAGGCTTTGGCTCATGAACTGGGTGTTGAGGAAAATCGTATTCTCATTCCACATCAGGTTCATGGCGTGGAGGTAAGACAGATTGAAAGTGATTTTCTTTCAATGCCTGAAAATATCCGTAAAATGGTGTTGGAGGGAGTTGATGCTATTATGACCAATCAGAAAAATGTCTGTATCGGTGTTTCTACGGCTGATTGTATTCCTGTACTTCTCTATGATGAGGAGCATCATGCCGTGGCTGCCATTCATGCCGGTTGGAGAGGAACCTTGGCTCGCATCGTACATAAGACCATGCAAGAGATGGCTTTTGCCTACAAGACAGAGCCTAAACATCTCAAGGCTGTGATAGGTCCTGGCATCTCTATGGAGAATTTTGAAGTGGGAAATGAGGTTTACGAGGCTTTTGAACAAGCCGCTTTCCCCATGGAAAAAATAGCAGCGCAGTATCCGAATGCAGCTTTCAAGGCCAATCCTGAGGAACGTGAGCGCATGGCAGCTGAGGGAAATATTGACCAACCTTTGAAATGGCACATCAATCTGCCACTTTGCAATAAGGAGATTCTTACCCATTGCGGTGTTCTGGAGGAAAATATCCATGATTGCGGCATTTGTACATTTGCTCATTCTGATGAATATTTTTCAGCCCGCAAACTTGGAATAGATAGCGGACGCATCTATTCAGCTATTATGCTGAAATAATGATAAAAAAACATCCACAAAACGCATTTAGGTACGTTCGTGGATGTTTTTTTATATTCTATTGATTACTTTTTCTGCGACTTGCGGTTGGCGCGTTGTTGGCGATATTTAGCTTTCTGACGAGCAGAGCCACTGCCGTGGGCGCCGGTAATGTACTTTTTCTTTTTGGCTTTAGTCTTCACCTTACCGTCGTCGTCCTTTTTAGGACCACCACCGCTTCTGAAGACCATGCCGCCCATGATTATATCGTCTATATCATTCATGTCGTTTTTATATTGAAGGGGGATGAATTCTTCACTCTTCACTCTTCGTTCTTCACTCAATTAATGGTGGAACAAGCGAACATGTGTGAACGCCATGGCGATACCATATTTGTCACATGTCTCAATAACATTGTCGTCACGGATAGAACCACCAGCCTGTGCGATATATTCTACGCCACTCTTGTGAGCACGCTCGATGTTGTCACCGAATGGGAAGAAGGCATCACTACCCAGGCAAACACCTGTGTTCTGTGCAATCCATGCTTTCTTCTCCTCACGTGTCAAAGGCTCTGGCTTCTCTGTGAAGAACTGTTCCCAAACACCATCCTGAAGAACGTCTTCCCATTCGTCTGAGATATATACGTTGATGGTATTGTCACGGTCTGCACGGCGGATCTTCTCCTTGAAAGGCAGGTTCATGACTTTAGGGCACTGGCGCAACCACCATTCGTCAGCCTTGCTACCAGCCAGACGAGTACAGTGGATACGGCTCTGCTGACCGGCACCGATACCGATAGCCTGTCCGTCCTTCACATAGCATACAGAGTTACTCTGTGTATATTTCAATGTGATGAGCGCTATGATGAGGTCACGCTTAGCATCTGCAGGGAAATTCTTGTTTTGAGTAGGAATATCCTCGAAGAGAGCTGGATCATCGAGCTTCACCTCGTTGCGTCCCTGCTCGAAGGTAACACCGAATACCTGCTTGTGCTCGATAGGAGCTGGCACGTAGTCAGGATCAATCTGGATGACGCAGTAGGTACCCTTGCGCTTCTCCTTCAACACCTTGATGGCCTCAGGAGTATAATCAGGAGCAATCACGCCATCGCTGACTTCTCTCTTGATGAGGAGAGCTGTAGCCTCGTCACAAACATCGCTCAATGCTACGAAGTCACCATAAGAACACATACGGTCGGCACCACGTGCACGAACGTATGCGCAAGCCAATGGAGACAACTCGAAGTTGACATCATCGCAGAAGTAGATCTTCTTCAAAGTGTCGCTGAGAGGAAGTCCTACTGCTGCTCCGGCAGGAGATACGTGCTTGAAACTTGCTGCAGCTGGAAGACCAGTGGCAGCCTTGAGCTCCTTGACCAATTGCCAAGAATTGAAGGCATCGAGGAAGTTGATATAGCCAGGACGGCCATTCACTACTTCGATAGGCAGTTCGCTTCCATCCTCCATATAGATTCTGGAAGGTTTCTGATTCGGATTACATCCGTACTTGAGTGCTAATTCTTTCATTGCAAACATGTATTTATTAAGAATTTGCTGCAAAGTTACAAAAAATATCGCATTTTTGTAGCATCGAATCAAACTTTTTTGTACTTTTGCAGGCAATTAGGTAACGATAGAGAAAAAGTAGAGAATACGTTAGTAAAAAGATAAAGAGAATTGCAAATTTCATGATGTTATGAAAAATGACTTAGTACTTCTCACCCATGAGGTAGAGAAGAAAATTGGTAAGAAGATTCATGTAGGTTCTGATTTTGAAAAATTAGCTTCTATCTTCTCTGTGAAACATCATCTCAAGGTGAGTGCACAGGGACTGCACAAGGTGTGGGGATATGTGAGTGGTAAGGAAAAACCTACCCATGAAACGCTCAATAAACTGGCACTTTTCGTAGGGTATCAAAGTTGGGATGATTTTCATGAGGCTCTTCATGGTGAAGATGATGGAAATCTGAGCTATGATACGGATGAAGATCATGAACTGAAGCCTGATTCTTCGGATGATATTGATTGATAGAAAATTGTCTTGTGAAAAAACAAAAAAAGGAGATTCTGCAAATGATTTGCAAGGAATCTCCTTTTTATTTTTACTTGGATAGTAATCAAGTGAATTACTCTGCGTTCTTGGCAATAGTCTTCTTCTCAGCGATACGAGCCTTCTTACCAGTGAGCTTACGCAAGTAATACAACTTAGCGCGACGTACTTTACCATGCTTGTTCACCTCGATAGAATCGATAGCTGGTGACTCGATAGGGAAGATACGCTCAACACCTACAGTACCAGACATCTTGCGAACTGTGAAACGCTTCTTGTCACCATGACCAGAGATCTTGATAACAACACCACGATAGAGCTGGATACGCTCCTTAGTACCCTCGACGATTTTGTAAGCGACTGTGATAGTGTCACCTGCCTTGAACTCAGGGAACTTCTTGCCGGTTGCAAATGCTTCTTCAGCAACTTTAATCAAATCCATTTTTTGTATAGAATTAAAAATTGTTTATCGTTCCTGCGCAACATGGTCGGGCAACTCTTCTGCCCAGACAACAGCGGTTACGCCGAAAAGCGGGTGCAAAGTTACGCTTTTTTCTTCTATCTCGCAAATTTTCAACCATTTTTCTTAGTTTTTTCCACAAATATTCGTATCTTTGTGTCATCATGTTTTAAATTTAGTAAGTATGAAGAAAAAAAATAGTGGTAAATGTTTGCTGGCAGCAGCTGCTATGTTGCTGATGGTCAGTCCTTCTGCTGCTCAAAAATACAAGGTGGCAAAGGTGGAACGTACTCGCATTCTCATCGATCAGCGATGGGATGCTAAACCTGATGCTGAGGCTGCTCAGTTTATTACTCCTTATAAAAATAAGGTGGATAGTATTATGGGGCCTGTTGTGGGTAGTATTGCCCACGATATGACTCGTCATCGCCCTGAAAGCGAACTCAGTAATCTGCTTTGTGATATCTTGGTTTGGGGCGGTCAGGCTTTCAATGAACAGCCGGTTTTCTCTGTCTATAACATGGGAGGTATCCGTAGTAACCTCGCTAAGGGTAAGATTACTGTGGGTGATGTCAATGATATGGCTCCGTTTGAAAACAAAATCTGCTTTTTGACGCTTACGGGTGATAAGGTCACAGAACTCTTCCAGCAGATAGCTCATCGTGGGGGAGAAGGCTTGAGTCATGCTGTCCGCCTTACTATTACAAAGGATGGCAAACTGAAGGAGGCTACTATCAACGGCCAGCCTGTTGACCCTTCTAAGTCTTATCGCATTGCTACGCTCGATTACCTGGCTGAAGGTAACGACCAGTTAGTGGCTTTCAAGAGTGGTACGAATGTTCTCTCGCCTAAGCAGAAAGAAAATAACGTACGCTATATTATCATGGATTATTTCCGTGAGATGCAGAAGCAAGGAAAGTGCGTGGAGTCTAAGATAGAAGGACGATGCATAGTTGAGTAATGAGAAAAATAAAAGTAGAAATGATGAAGCATACATTATTATATATAGGAATGGCTCTTGCATTTTTTGCAATGCAGCCAGATGCAGCTCAGGCCAAAACGAAAAAGCCGGCTAAAGTGGAGAAACAACTGGTGGTGCTCCATACCAACGATACACATTCCTGTGTGATGCCTATCAATCCTAATCTCGCTGATACTGCGATGGCAAATCGTGGCGGTTTTCTCCGTCGTGTCGCTATGATTCAGGAGGAACGTAAGGCAAATCCAGACTTGCTGCTTTTTGATAGCGGTGACTTTTCGCAAGGTTCTCCTTATTATTCGCTCTTCAAGGGTGATGTGGAAGTTGGTCTCATGAACGAGATGAAATATGATGCGGCTACGATAGGTAATCATGAGTTTGATTTCGGTATCGACAACATGGTGCGTATCTTTAAGATGGCGAAGTTCCCAATCGTTTGTAGTAACTACGATTTTACGGGCACCCCTCTTGCTGACATTGTGAAACCCTATACCATCATCTATCGTAAAGGCGTGAAGATTGGCGTCTTCGGTCTCAGTCCTGAATTGAAAGGTTTAGTAACTGAAGCCAACTATGGTCCTATAAAATATGAAGACCCGATAGCTAAGGCTAATGAGATGGTGAATATTCTGAAAAAGCAGGAGAAGTGCGATGTCATCATCTGCATCTCTCATTTGGGTTGGGATATTGATGGTATTGATGATACTGAAATGGTGTCTGGTACCCGCGGTATTGACCTTGTGCTGGGTGGTCATAGCCATACCTATTTTAAGCAGTTGCAGTATCGTAAGAACCTTGATGGTAGGGAAGTACCTGTTGACCAGAATGGTAAAAGTGCCATTTGGGTAGGCAAGATGATATTGAAGTTGGTTAAGAATACCTCTAAAAAATAGGAACTGAAAAATGCCATAAACGTATTACTTTGTCCACCTCCAGAATCAGAGGTTTCCTAAGTCGTACTTTTATGGCATTTTTTTTATCTATGTTGTGGATTTGCTCAAATTCTATGATGTGGATTTACTCAAAATAGAATGTCAATGCTATCATTTTACTATGGGCTTCCTTGGCTGCCAAAGTATATGGTAGCATACTTTTATCTTTCACGTTCTTCACATGATCTTTATCGTATATATTCATGAGTCCATACATGAATTTCAATTCAGGTCGCAGTTTGAAGAATGGAAGATAAAAGTCGCAACCAAGTCCAAGTTCAAGAAAAATATCTGTTTTCTTTAATTGGATGTAGTCGCTTTTATTACCGCTGAGGTTCATCATCGGATTGATACCAGCCATGATATAAGGGCGATGATTGTTGAATCTTGGAGCAGAGAAGATGATGTCGAAGGCAGAGGAGATGTATGCCGTCTTCAGTTCTTGTTTTTTATCTTCCTGTTTTACGTTTCCGTCTTCATTGGCGTCTTGCATGATATTGTGGAAGGTAAGGTGTCTTGTTCCAAAATACATGGCAGGAGCTATTCTAAATTGGAAATGGGTGCTCAATCTAAATTCTCCTAATACTCCGACCGTAAATCCAGGATCCCATCTGTCTTGGTCGATGGTAACGTTGGAGTTGACTTCCGCTCCATTCTCATCTGTATAGGTGACAGGTCCGGCGTTGATGAATTCCAGGTCTTGCAGGTGAGTACCCACCAACACTCCAAAATGAAATGGGCGCAGGTCTGTATAAGGACGATTCTCTACCGTCCTTTCCTGAGCTAATGCTATTGTGGCAATAAGCCCCATCATGATGCTAAGTATTATTCTTCTCATATACTTTTATAACGTTATTCTTTTCATCTTATTGTGTATAAGTTTATTTCGACTACGTATAAATTATAAAAAAAGTAGTACCTAATTGTAGGTAGTATGAAAAATATTTCCTATCTTTGCATCATTAATTGTTGGTATCCCCAACATGGCAGGCGAAAATCGCCTGTAGCATATGATGCTTAAAAACATTATTAACATTATAAAACATTATTATTATGGCTTACGTAATTGGTGACGATTGTATCGCATGCGGTACATGTATTGACGAGTGTCCATCAGGTGCTATTTCTGAGGGCGACAAGTATTCTATCAACCCAGATCTCTGCACAGAGTGCGGTACTTGTGCTGATGTTTGTCCTAACGAGGCAATCAGTCTTCCTTAATTTTTAAGGATGATACTTTAGTTACATAAAACTTGAGAGCGGCTCTATGAGTCGCTCTTTTTTAATTCCTCTCATTGTTGTCACACTTGCAATAGTTAGAGGATAGTTTATTCTATTTTCGATCAAATTTAATGATAAAAATCATTCTTTTTAGTGACTGAAAATAACCCATTTTTAATGTTGCGTTTTATAGGGGTCTAATGATGCGCTTTCTTAGGTGCTAATGATGCGCTTTCTTAGATGCTAATGATGCGCATCGTTAGGGTACGATGATTCGCATTAGTTTTTTCTTGCTGATTTTCTCAGACGCAAAAGTGCTTTTACCCAGGCACAAAAGTGCCCATCCTTAGGCACTGTGTCATTCTGAGTTTTATTTGTTTTGTGTTGCAACACTAATATAAATGAAATTTCTGACGTGGAAAACCCTGAGCAAAATTGCGAGATAAAGATAATGCTTCAACATTAGAGGAACAACTATTGAAGTTTTAAGCTAGAACCCACAAAAGGATATGTGGTGTATTTTTGGTGGACATTTTTTCGTTTCAAAATTTGCATGTTTCCATTTATTTTCTTAATTTTGTTGCCGAACATCATTGACAGAGATGCTACTATTTTACATGCAATAAATGTGCAATTTTACAGTTTGTTTAATTAAAATATTAATTGATGAAGAAGATTCTGTTTTTCTTTTTACTCTTCTTGCTTTTGATGACAGGAAGTTGTTCAGACCATCGTGTACAAATGGCATGGTTGGCAGAAATGAATAGTCTGATGGAGAAGAATCCGCAGGCTGCGTATGACAGTTTGTGCAATCATCGCCAGGACATGTCACAAAGTGGTGAAAAAGTAGAAATGCGTTATCGTATGTTGGAAGCAAAGGCATTGAATAAGCTTTTCAGGCCTATGCCTTCCGACTCCTTGTTTCAAGAAGTCGTAGATTATTATGATAGCAAAGGTACCCCTAATGAGAAGATGGAGGCTCATTATCTCTTGGGATGTATCTATCGTGATATGAAAGAGGCACCCAAGGCAATGCAATGTTATCAGGAGGCTATAGGGTATGCTGATACATTGAACCAAAAATGTGACTATACGACTTTGTTTAGTATATATGGTCAGATGGGAAGTATCTATAAAAGGCAATATTTGCCTTCTGCGGCAATAGACTGTTATCAAAAATATAGCTATTATGCATTGAAATCTAAGAATGTATATGATTATATTCGAGGTAAAGAGTTTATTGGGGATATATATTTTGATGAAGGTGATACTGCTAAGGCTGTAGAAATAGCGGAAGAATGCGTTAGTCTTTATGAAAAACACCATATGCAAAAGGAAGCAGCTGCAGCTTTACCCAATATTATTTCGGTTTATTTGTCTAAACAAGATTATCCAAAAGCTCAGATCTATATACACAAATATGAAATGGAATCTAGCTTGTTTGATAGCGGAAAACAACTTGTTGGTAGAGAACAATATTATTATTATAAAGGGCAATACTATATGGGAACATCAAAGATTGATTCTGCAGAAATATATTTTAGAAAATTATTGAAGACAGAGTGTCTTTTTGAAGCTTATAAAGGATTGGCTGCTGTTTATCGAACTCGACATAATCAAGATTCAATAAATAAATATTCTTTGCTTTGTGAGAATGCTTTAGATAGAGTTCTTCGTGAGAATCAAATGGATGCAGTAAGGCAAGCTTCATCTATGTATAGTTATAACAGAATACAAAAGCAAGCAGATGAAAATGCTGTAAGAATTGAGAAAGGTAAATGGTATTCAACTATCATTTTTACTTTACTTATTATAGTGGGATTAATGTTTTCAATACTGCGTTAAATTAATATTTAATCGTCTGTAAATCAATAACTTATATTA
>ENA-OPCZ01000427-OPCZ01000427.1-human-gut-metagenome-genome-assembly--contig:-NODE-427-length-27032-cov-40.884865_pt1 | contig 27032 bp, 19 predicted proteins | sample MGYA00241566_ERZ501483 | MGnify/ENA primary metagenome ERZ501483 (study PRJEB25962, sample SAMEA1965191) | human gut metagenome | biome: human gut; feature: human-associated habitat; material: faeces... | reverse complement strand
CAATTATTTGAGATCTTCTTCATTTGTCCAACCAGTCATATCATCTACGCTGATTCGGGTTAGTTCCACTTTATCTTTTCCTGCATCGAGTTTGTAGATGTAGCGTTTACCCTCTTCAAAGTCGGTAGGCATCTTCATTTTAGCATTAAAAATATTGTCGCCTATCTTGAATCTCAAGAAGACTTCATCTTTAATGTATGAACCAGGGATAACGATTGCAGAAAACATACCATCGTCATGCTTATAGGCTTTTACCCAAGCAGGATTAGCAGTAGGTGTACTCATGACAAATTGCCCTTGTCCTCGGTCGTCTCTGTTAAAATAAACGCTGTTGTGTTTAGAATACACTTGTGGTTCACTAATATCCATATTAGGATAATCCGCAGTACCAACATGATATACTATCGTGACCAGCGACATGCGATGCTTCATAGAAATGGTTATTAAATCGAACCAAGGAATATCGTACCAATATCCAGTTATGAGATCAGCGTTTTTCAATTTATCTTCGCTGCTTTGGTCTGTCTGTAAATCATACTGTAGATTATTTTTCCCAAAATCCGTGTCAGATGGATATACAGCCAAAATAGTATGTTGTTCGTATCCATTTAACCAACGAAAACTTCCTGTACGAGACCAGGTTTCGCCATTAAAAGAAAGAAAAGCCGCATTACCAGGATCAGAATCCGTAAATATACTTACTTTCAGTTTATCTTTATCCTCCCAATATTTACCGTCTCCTAATGTATTGACACGAGTCTGCATACCTCCAACAGAGAAAGTGGCATTGATTTCCTGCCCTTTCAGCGTAGGAGCCATATCTTCATTTTGCGTACATGCAGTAAAGCCCATAGCCATAAGGCCCATTACCGCATAGGAAATTCTTTGTTTTATCGTCTTCATAATCTTCAGTTTTTTATTGTTAGTGAGTTAGTGAGCGGCCAAGCTCACTAACCCTGTATTTCCTATTTCTGCACCTTCTTTATCATTGTTATTGCTGTTCTGCGTCTAGACCACCTTCATCACTTGTCTGCCATTCTGTAATGCCAGCACGGTCTATAACAACACCTGTGTTGTTGATTCTTATTGTATATGTGTACAGATAGCCGCCTTTAAACTCATTGTTTGTTGACGAAGGCAATGAAGTAGTGTAAGTATTGATTGTGCCATTGTCAGCTACTTCAAATTCTATATCCATCTTGTTGTTGTCCAAAGACTGAGGGAATACTATGAACTCACAGGTGGCACCGTCTTTCAAACGTTTATCATCCACATCGGATTCATAAATTCCTCTATCTCCAGAGACTGTAACTTCACCAGTTAGTGTATTAATAGAACATGTCTTATAGATACCCTTTAATTTTAATTTATTTTTAAGGTTCGCATTATTTGCATTAATGCCATCGCCAGCCTTGAAAGTCAACCGTATCATACTCATGCAATGCTTGAATTGGTTGTCTCCAGTAAATTGCACCTGTGGTGAAGACTTGGTGGCGGTTGCACCAGTTGCAAAGAGAAAATCTGCTGGGCATGGTTCGCCTTCCTTTACCTCAGCCATATTCCAATTATTTACAATGCCGTTACCATCAACATTTTCTTGATATGGATAATAGGCATTGAATTGGACTTCTTCAGTTGCGCTTGCAAAATATATTGGATTGTCAGATGTGAAATTTCCGTCACCAGTAGTTGTATATTTCACATTGTCTCCTATTGTATAGCCATATGATGTGACATTTACGCCTATGGCATCGTTACTAGACCATGTGTTGTCAGTGGTGGCGCGTGTGGCGTTTTTAACAATGTCCGCCTGTACGGTAGCAGCAACAGGACCATTGTTGCCGATACCGTCTTCTTCGTTAGCGCAAGCTGCAAACAGCAATGCTGCAGCAGCGATGTATAAGATTTTAAACTTCTTCATATCTCTTGTTATTTAAGAGTTATTAATTAGCTATATTCTCATTGTTGTTGTTAACCTCTTTCCAAGCTTCGATAGTACCAGTAAGGGCCATGCCTGTTCGGGTTAGCTTCACGGTAGTGTAATTGTACAAATTACCGCCCTTGAGGTCTGAGTCCATTTTCCAGATAAACGGAGCTTCATAACCATTTTTCAAGTCAAACACAATTTCTCTGGTCGTTGATGCCGTAGGAAGCAGGATGGCTTCGTATCTCTTGCCGACTTGGACAGCTTTCATCTCGATGTCGGCAGGATTTCCTTCGCCGGAGATTACGCCATCTGCCAGATTGAAAGTGGCTGTGGTGTTCTGGTCTTTAATGGTGACCGTCAATTTATTGAGATCGTCTTGCGTCAAACCATTACCTGGCTTAACATTCAGAATCAAGTTACTCAACATATGTGAGAATCTCAGATTTACCTGTGGCGTAGCTTTGTTGCATCCAGTAGTCTTGGCATACATAAAGTCGATAGCTTCCTGACTTTTTTGGTCTGCGACATTAAGAGCCACCTTGTATTCATTGACAGTAGTCTGTGGATAGTAAGAATAGAAATCTACATCTCCGTCAATAGGAAAGCAAATGGTCTTTCCGCCGCTGATAGGTGAGAATGATTTACCGCCATCTGTCTGATAGCAAACATTGTCAACTGCCTCTTTGATTGCATTTACTGAGAGAGTCTGATTTTTACCTGTCATGAAGATACCAATCCTGTCACCATTCGTCCAGGCTTCACCCGCAGCACGGGTGTTTACGTTGATACCACCAGTAAACTGAACGGCAACCTTACCATTTGGCGTTGAAGAAGCAGTATCGTCTGTACTGCATGATATCATCGCACCTGCCAAGAGTGCAAGGGCGAAAAGCTTTGTCATCTTTTTCATATTACAAAACGTTTTAAAAGTTATTTTTTTATTTGATTTCTACTTCTTTGTTGAGATCATTCCAGCCATTGATTCCTGTTTGCAGATTCATCTTCGGCAGCATCTCTTCGTACTTGAACCTCAGCTCATACTTTCCTCCTACCTTCATGACCGGAGCGGTGATGTCAAACTCCTGTAAGGTCTCGTCAGGGAGCAGCAGGCGGAGATAGATATGAGAGGATGAGCTTCCCTGTATGGTCGGCATCAGTCGGATGACTTCCGATTTCAGGGTTGATTCCGTTGCCAGGAGGGTAGGGAGTTCCACTTCCGTTGGCTCTATGCTCGGCAAACCATAGTCTCCATCACTGTTCTTCTGTGTAGGGAACAGGCACATGGCACAATCCAAAGCCTTGCCACTCATCTCCGTGCCTTTCGGTATGTTCTCGATGATGATGGTCAGTTCGGCAAGCACTTTCTTCTTTTGGGTTTGCACCACATAGTTGCCTTCCTTGTTATCTATCTTCACATCGGTCACTCCGAAATAGGCATTGTTTCTTACATCCTTGGGATTGGTCAAACCTATCAGAATATTGTTCCAGTTGGTCAGAGCCCGGGTCTGTTCGCTGATAAAGAACGGTTCTGTAAGGTTGGAGAAAGTCTGGATGCGGTAGGTTCCTTCCGGGAGTTGGAATCGCTGACTTGCCACCTCCTCCGTGCTTCCATAATGCTTTTCCTCTATCATGGAACCCTTGTCGGCATCGAATATCCAGAGTTTCACATCCTCTACTTCCGTGCCCTCATCGGCTTCATCTGCCCAAGTGAGCGATACCGACAAGCCACCTTCTTCCTCACCATCATGAACATCATGGTCGCAGCTAGCCAATAGGCATGGGACGCATAACAGCACCCATAACCCAATATTAAATCTTCTTTTTGCTTTCATTCTCTATCTTGTTTTATGGGTTACTTATTATTGTCTTTAGTCTCTACTCGGCGAGCTTTCTGGGCTACGCGAGATCCATCGCTTCCCTTACCTGCAGCCGAAATGCGGCTTGCCGCTATGCCTTTCTTTACCAGCCAGGCTTTCAGGGTTTCTGCTCGCTGGCGAGAAATGCGCCTGTTCACCGCCACGCTGCCCCTGGTGTCGCACCAGCCTGTCACCGTCACCTTCATATTCGGATTCTCCTTTAATATATGGAGGATTTCGTTCAGCTTGGATTCCTCCTTAGGGTTGATGGCGATACTGTTGAAATCGAAGTAGATAACCGGGTATTTCACCTCTGGGGTTTCTGTAATGTCTTGTTCTGCAACCTTGTTTTCTGCCTTATCTGCCTTATCTGCCTTGGCAGCCGTCTCTTGCTGTTGGGTGTTCTCCTCTGGGGTAGTCAGCTGTTGCTTAACTTCCGGTTGAGGAATGGTTGAGGTTTCTGTCATCTTTCTTTTCTTTGCCTTGGTGAAGCTGAAGCCCAGTCTGATGCCGCTTTCCCAAACGAAGTTGTTCTTGTGCAGATGTTCCGGCATTCCGTCCATGCGCTCTCCTGTGAGGCGGGTCAAACCGGAATAGATGCCCAGATTGAGGTTGGAGGATAGCCGGTAGCCTACCTGCAAGTCTGCTCCGTAACCCAGATGCCAGCGGGTAGTACCATTCATCACCTCTGCGCCATCGGTCAGGGTCTGGATATCTGCCTGGGTGGTCACCGCATATAAATGAGGTGATAGGGCTACGGTCCAGCGGCTGTCAGCCGTCTTGTGGAACAAGCCCAGCAGATTGACGTTTACTCTTGCTCCATACCAGCCCATCCTGACCTGGCTTTTCAGCTGTGCATATTGCCAGCTGTCCATGCCCAGGACACTTGCCTTGTAGAGTACGCCGTCGCTTCCCAGCCAGTAGTTGCGGTCCACACAGCAGTCTTGTGCCGACAGGTTCATCTCCCCATACTTGGCAGACAGTTCTGCCGAGAAGATGGAGTTGAACCGGTAGCCGCCATAGATGCCTGCAGCCCAGCCGAGGTGCGTCTTGTCGTGTCCGAAACTTGAAAATGTAGAGAAGCCGAAAGGCATACCGCCTTCCACTCCGAGATACCAGCCTTTGGAATCAGAGAGCACGCTATCGCCAGCTTCCGCTTTCACAAATGAAAAAGGAAGAATAGAAGCCAATATAGCAACCAGTAATCTGATTCGTGTTGTTGAAAAATTCACCATATTATTATATTTAGTTTGATTCAAATAATTAGTTTCGTGGTACAAAAATAGTGAATTTTGGTGAAAAATGTGTCGCATTCCCCCTGTCAAAGTGTCGCATTCCCATCAAAAAGGAGTAGCATTCCTAGGAATACTACTCCTTTTTGATAGATTTTCGCCATTCTGTAGGCGAACATCCAGCCTTAGTCTTGAAAATGCGGTAAAGATGGGTGCGGCAGGAAAATCCGCACTCGGCAGAGATGATGTCGTTGCTGTAATCGGGATATTCCCGCATCATCTTCTTGGCTGCACGGAAGCGGATCTCGCTGAGCCATATCCTGAAGTTGGAATGCTGGCACTGGTCGAAAAACAGGCTCAGCTCATTCTTCGAGATGCAGAGCGTACGGGAAAGCGTGAGCATATTCGCGTTGCAGTCCTTGTAGCCCTGATTCTTACACCAGGCATCCAGGCTCTGCTGTATGAAGTTCCTGCGTTCATCAGAAATAATCTGCAAATGCCTGGGGTTATCATCTGCAGGATCCTGCTGTCTGTCTGAATCTTCCTCTGCCCCCCCCACATTCTATATTTCCGGTTTCAGATGGATGGTTGCTTTCCGCTTCCTTGTCCAGAAGCTCTTCAGTAGGAATGTAATTGCTGCCAAGAGCTACGAATGTAAGGTTGAAGAACAGCAGGGCAAACAGCGCAATAGGTCCTATTATATATAATAAGGTGGTGGAAAGGATGGCGAACGGCATCACGCAGGCGGAAAGCCAGAGGATGAGAACGCTTGCCCGTGAATATCTCACGTAGGGCAGCATATCCGTTGCCGCCATCGTTTCCAGCATGTTCTTGCGCCTGATCATCTCCCGCATAATCATGTATATGCAATAGGATACACTTCCGCAAAACAGGACCAGCATCACATAGAGCCATTCCTTGATATGCAGACCATGATGGAGCTGGGTACCTATGCCGAAGGCTAGGATGATGGCAGCGTAAATGGCACAGCACACCAGGTTCATCTTCCTGCGGTTGGCACGCGTGGTCTCTATGTTGTAGATACCTATGGAGATGAGCGAGAAGCAGGGGGTATAGATGAGAATGTTGACTACTGCTCCAAGCCCATCGTCTGCAGCCCTGAATCCGAAGGTCATCTGCAGCAGATATTGTATCGCCAATCCTATCATGGCGATGAATATCATCCATCGTGACCGCTCATACCGCTTGTTCTCCCATCTTACGTGCAGATAGGAGATTGCCACGATGAAAGCATTGATGAGCATGAATATGAAACATGCAAACTGTAAGAGAAATAATGAATCCATACGCTTCTTTAAATACTGGTTGTGGTAAAACATCCCTCTGTCCTTTTTACAGGAAGAGATCACGTTTAGGCATCTGCGGCATATATTTCTTGCGCAGCTTCTCGAAGAATGCCATGGTGTCGTTGCTGAAGCCATGACCCTTCCAGGTGGAGGTGTTGGTGATGAGAATCCAGCACTGACCGTCGGGATATTTCAGAATCAGCGCAGAGGTGCCGGCAAGGGAACCCGTGCGGATCCAAGGGCGGTTGCTCTTCGGAGTATAGTTCCAGCCGATGGAGTATTGATGGTTAGGCTGTTCCTGCGTCATAAACTGCACACTCTTCCTGCTCAGGATATCCTTGACATGAGGCATGCCGTCAATGCTCGCAATGAATCTCGATAGCTCGGCTGCCGAACCGCACCAGGCTCCTGCTCCCGAAAGTTGGGGAAGATCGGTATCGCCATAGCACTTCTCTACCATCCTGCCGCTGTTGTTGTACTCATATACCGGAATGCTGCCCTGATGCATATAATACTTCGTCTCGTTAGGACGGCGGTCCTTGTAATAGGTGCCCGCAATGTGCATGTCGAAACAGCCGGCTGGCTGGAGCACATACTTCTGGATGAAGTTCTCGTATTTCATTCCGCTCTTCTTCTCTACAATCATCGAGAGAATCATATAGCCCAGATTGCTGTAGCACTTGCCCTCGCCCGGTGTATAACCCAGATGACGCTTCAGGAGAATCCTGAGCAGGGTAGGGTGGTCGGGAGGGGTGGTGAGGTGGTTCTGCATCATGATGTAACGGGTGGAGGATACCGGATCGCCGGCATAGTTGTTGAAACCTGCCTGGTGGCGCAGCAGCTGCTCTACGGTGATGTTGTAGTAGCGCTGGTCCTTGATGCTGTTATTATAGGTGGTGTCGCAGAGGATGCCCTTCTGTCCGAACACCTTGTCGCCCATGCGCAGCTTCTTCATCTCTACGAGTTTCATGATGCCGGCAGCGGTGATGAGCTTGGATACGGATGCAAAGCGCATCAGCATGTTGGGTTCCATGCGGATGCCCCTTTCCTTGTCTGCCCATCCGAATCCACGGGCATAGAGCAGGGAGTCGTTGCGGGTGATGACGAGCTGGGCACCGTTGATTTCCCATCTCTTGAGGTATCTCTCGATGACGGAATCCATCTCCTGGTATGCCTTTCCCTCGGTGAGGGCATTGGTGATGGAATCGTTGATATGTACCGTAGGCAGTGAATCTGCAGATTTCTCCTTGTCGGATGAGGTGCAGCGCGATACGCAGCTGTGGGTGGTCCATCCGATGAGGGCTGTAAACGTGAGCAGTATCACGGCTATACGCTTCTTTCTAAGTCTTCTTGCCATTATTGTCTTACTATTCTGTTTGTTTATGCCATGACTAACCGTAGATCCTGGGTCAGTTTGCCGATGGCAGGGTTTTCCTTTATCATATTCTCAAGTATCTCTCGCTTGGAGAGGATTCGGGTTACTTCATTCGTTTCTGCCAGACGGTAGTCGAGTGTTACCTGGCTGTTGTTCAAGCCGATTCTGAAGGTCTGCAGGATTCTTCCCTTGATCTTGACCACGTCGTCGAGCAGCAGCTTGTTGTCGATGACTACCTCGATATGCGGAAAGTCGGTGATGGTAGGTACGATCGGTTTCATGCGATTGGCAAGTCCGATGAAGTCCTTGATGCCTTGCATTCTCAGACACATGCTGATCCACTGGCCTTCTACCTGTTCCTGGGTGAAAGGCTGGTCGTGGTTGGCGGCAGCTCCGGTTGATGCCGGTGTTTCTTCCTTGAGCTGGTCGATAGGATTGTAGATGCGCTGACTGTTCTGCTCCGTCTTCTCCAGGTTGGCGAAGCTCATGCCGATGCCTTTCAGCTTTACCTGAGCCGGCGACTTGAGAATGGTCTTTGCCTTCGGCGATGCTGCGGATGCAGCCTCCTCTGAGCCGTTTTTCTCTGTTGATATAGGCGCAGCAGTAGCTGCAGCGACAGGCTGTGCTCCTGTAATGGGAGCCTTGCTGCCGCTCTCTTGCCCGGCACCTGCACCCTGAGAGGCAGGCTTAAGCTGGGCAACGATTTTCTGAAACAGGGATTTTAGTCTGTGGGGCGTACGCCCCGCACTAGGCACATCCTGGTCTTCCGGCTGGGTAATCTGACCAATCTGTATCAGGGTCAGCTCTACGAGCAGTCGCTTGTTGGAACTCTGTCGGTACTGCACATCGCAGTTGTTCATCAGCTGGAGTGCCTTATATAAGAAAGGTGTTGGAGCCTTCTTTGCCTGCTCCACGTATTTTGCCTTCTGCTCTTCGCTGGTTTCCAGCAGCGGCAAGGTCTGGGTATCCTTCGCCATCATCACGTTGCGTACGTGCTGGGCGAGTCCCTGAATCATGTTTCCGCCGTCGAATCCCTTGCCCAGGATATTGTCGAGCAGCAGCATCATCTGGCTCATCTTGTTCTCCAGGGCGAGGTCCACGAGCTTGAAGTAGTTGTCGCTGTCGAGCACGTTCAGGTCTTCTATCACCTTCTGGTAGGTGATGTTGCCCTGGCAGAAGCTGGCAGCCTGGTCGAAGATGGAGAGGGCATCTCGCATACCTCCGTCTGCCTTCTCGGCAATGACGGCAAGTGCCTGCTCCTCGTATTGGATGCCTTCCTTCTCTGCCACCATCTTGAGGTGGGCGATGGTGTTGGGCACGGTCATCCGCTCGAAGTCGTAGATCTGGCATCTGCTCAGGATGGTAGGCAGGATCTTGTGCTTCTCGGTGGTGGCGAGGATGAAGATCACGTGCGATGGCGGCTCCTCCAGAGTCTTGAGAAAGGCATTGAAGGCGGCGGCACTGAGCATGTGGACCTCGTCGATGATGAACACCTTGTATTTGCCTACCTGAGGCGGGATGCGGGTCTGCTCCATCAGGGTCTTGATCTGATCGACACCATTGTTGCTGGCGGCATCCAGCTCGAAGATGTTGTAGGAGCGCTGCTCATTGAAAGCCTGGCAGCTCTCGCAGGTATTGCATGCCTCGCCGTCCTCGCGAGGGTGCTCGCAGTTGATTGCCTTGGCAAAGATGCGGGCACAGGTGGTCTTTCCCACACCTCTCGGACCGCAGAAAAGATAAGCGTGGGCAAGCTTGCCACTCTTCACTGCATTCTTCAATGTGGTAGTCAACGCACTCTGTCCAACCACCGAATCAAAGGTCATCGGACGGTATTTTCTAGCCGAAACTATGTATTCTTCCATTCTTTTTTGCTTGAATATACGTTCACTTACATTATTTTTTCTTAATTGTGATGCAAAGATAACAAAAAAATATTATCTTTGCAAACAAATTCGGAAATTAATGAGTCAAAAGTTAAGTATTATATGGAATTATCTCGCTCACTATAAATATCTTATAGTGATAATTGCGGGTGTTTTGATAGTGGGTGTCATTGACGACAATAGCATCCGCCAGCATATCAAGTATCAGATTGAGATAGCCACGCTGCGTTCTGAGATAGAAAAGTACAGAACGGAGTATGACCGGGATCTCCGCATCCTGCAGGAAATGCGCAAGGGACCGGAAGCTTTCGGCAAGATAGCACGCGAACGCTACTTCATGAAGGCTGACAATGAGGATATCTTCGTGCTGAGCACGGACCTGCCCGGTTCGGTGGAAATAGATGAAAACGAGGAGGACGAGGATTCCATCCGGTAACGCTATCTATATATAATAAGGTGTGAACGAACAGAAAAAGAAAGTAAGAAAGATGAAACAGTTGAATAAAATACAGAGTGCTTTGTTTTTGTTGGGCGGCGTGCTGATGGTTGTCGGTGCGTGCAGCTTTGTGCTGAAACAGATTTATCCTTGGCTGGTGGAAACCACGAGCTGGGTGTTCCTTCTGGGCACCGTGCTCTTCAGCGTGATCCAGTCGATGCAGACCTACGAGGGCAAGTCGCCTGTGATCCATCGCCTGAAGCGCATCCAGAATGTTGCCAACATCCTCTTTGTCTTTGCCGGCATCTCGATGGTGGATACGGTCTATACCTTTACCGAGAAATGGCTGGGCAATCCGCAGCTCTTTTACTCCATCTTCTACGGCAAGTGGATCGTGGTGATGCTGGTGGCATCTATCCTGGAACTCTACACCACCTTCCGCATTTCGCACGAAATGAAGGGGGAAGAATGCAAATAAAACATAAATACTTGTAATATTCAATTAAATTGCATCAATTTATTTCGGTACTTCAAGAAATGATTGTACTTTTGTTCACTGAATGTGAATTATAAAGCTTATGAATAAGATATTTTACGCACTTATCACCTTGGTGGCGCTTACCTCATGCGCCAGTAGCTACGATATTTCGGGTACTTCCAACGTGAGTACCCTGGATGGTCGTATGCTCTACCTTCAAATCTTAAAGAATAACGAATTCAGCAAGATCGACTCCTGTGATGTGGTACATGGACAGTTCCATTTCCAGGGAACGGTAGATTCTGCAAGAATGGCAAATGTCTTCATGGACGATGAGCCTGTGCTGCCGCTGGTGCTGGAGGCGGGAAGCATTACCGTGAAACTCGACGATGTACAGCAGGTAGTAAGTGGAACGCCACTCAACGACAAGCTCTTCGGATTCTTCAAGAAATACCAGCAGCTGCAGAGCCAGCAGCGGGAACTGGTGCATAAGCACGACCAGGCCATCATGAATGGAAGCGATATGCAGGCGGTGACAGCCCAACTGAATGCTGAGGCGATGAAACTCTCCGAGCAGGAGGACAAGCTGGTGACTACCTTCATTACCGACAACTTCGAGAATGTCTTGGGACCGGGCGTATTCTTCCTCGTAACCATGGGCAACCAGTATCCGATGCTTTCGCCATGGATAGAGGATATCATGAGCAAGGCTACCGAGCACTTCAAGAGTGATCCATACGTAAAGGACTACTACCAGAAAGCACAGGAAAACCAGGCTATCATGAATGGTACCCACGAGTCACAGATGGATCCAAGCATGCAGGCTGGACAGATGGCGGCTCCGCAGACCGATCCGAATGCGGCTCCTGCACCAACGCCTAACGAGCTGGCGAAGCCAAGCATTCCTGAAGCAAAAGAGTAAATTCAAAGTTTAGAAAAAAGAAATACTATGTCTAAAGTGTTAATAAAAGGCGGAACTATTGTCAATGAAGGTCGCTCATTTCTGGGTGATCTTCTAGTCGATGGTGAAGTGATTTCAGATATATTTGAAGGCATGGCTCCCCGTGGCATCTACGATGAAGTAGTGGATGCTACGGGGTGTTTCGTTTTGCCGGGTGTAATAGATGACCATGTTCATTTCCGTGAGCCGGGACTAACCCGCAAGGCGGATATCGAGAGTGAGAGCCGCGCGGCTGCCTATGGCGGCGTGACTTCCTATATGGAAATGCCGAATACCGTGCCGCAGACTACCGAACTGCAGGTGTGGAATGACAAGAGAAAGCTGGGCGCAGAGAAGAGTCATGTAAACTACAGCTTCTTCTATGGTGCCACCAATGACAACGTGGATTCCTTTGCCCAGCTGGATATGCACCATGTGCCTGGCATCAAGCTCTTCATGGGTTCCAGCACCGGTAATATGCTGGTGGATAAGATGGAATCGCTGAAGCGCGTCTTCAAGACGGCTAAGGACCTGAACCTGCCGGTGATGACGCACTGCGAGGATACCGGAATCATCAACCGCAACATGGCAGAGGCTAAGGCTAAGTACGGAGAGGATCCTGCCGTGGAGCATCATCCGGAAATCCGCAGCGAAGAGGCATGCTATGAGAGCAGTAAGCTCGCAGTGGAATTAGCCCGCGAGTTTGGTACCCGTCTGCATATCGCCCATGTTACGACAGCCCGCGAGCTGGAACTCTTCGCCCATCAGAACGGAAAGGCGAGTGAGCATTCCGGAGATGGCATCCCTCTCCCTCAGATTACAGGAGAGGCGGTGATTGCGCATCTCGTCTTCTCGGATGCCGACTATGCTACGAAGAAGGCACTCATCAAGTGCAATCCTGCCATCAAGACCCTGGCAGACCGTGATGCCTTGCGCAAGGCGCTCAGCGACGGAACCATTGCCACCATCGGTACCGACCATGCTCCACACGAGTGGAAGGACAAGCAGGGGGGATGTGCCAAGGCGGCTTCGGGTATGCCGATGGTGCAGTTCTCGCTCGTTTCCATGCTGGAACTGGTAGATGAAGGCGTGCTTACCATCGAACGGATGGTTGAGCTGATGGCGCATCAGCCGGCTCAGCTCTTCCAGGTAGCCCAGCGTGGTTTCCTGCGCAAGGGTTATCAGGCAGACATCGTCATCGTGAAGCCTCATTCTCCTTGGACCGTTACAAAGGATGTCATCCAGAGCAAGTGCAAGTGGAGTCCGATGGAGGGACATGAATATCAGTGGCAGGTGGAGCTGACCTTCTGCAATGGTCACCTTGTCTATAACAAGGGTGCCTTTGATGCAGCCTACCGTGGCGAGGAGATGACTTATGATAAAAGATAGAATCGTTAGGCAATACAGAATATCAGAACTGGTGCCCTATATCAACTGGCTCTATTTCTACCATGCCTGGGGATTGAGCGGGAAGCCACGCTGCGACAAGGAGAAGATGAGGCAGGAAGCGCTGGATATGCTTGCCTCCTGGGAGGACAGGTTTCATAGCCATGCCATCTTCCAGCTCTTCGATGCCAACAGCGATGGGGATGATATCCTGTTTCTGGATCAGCAGCTCCGTTTTCCGATGCTCCGCCAGCAGCATCCATCTGCTCCGGGCGCACCGAATCTCTGTCTGGCTGATTTCATCCGCCCATTGTCTCTGGGCAAGAAAGACCAGATCGGGGTGTTCTGTTCTACGGTAGATGGAGGAATCATGGATGCCTACCGGCACGATGATTATCTCAACATGCTGGCACAGACCCTGAGCGACCGACTGGCAGAGGCTACTGCCGAGAAACTGCACGAAGAGGTAAGAAAGGCTTACTGGGGCTATGCACCGGAAGAACATCTTACCATCGAACAGCAGCATCGGGAGGAGTATCAGGGCATCCGACCAGCCATCGGCTATCCTTCGCTGCCGGATACGAGTGCAAATTTCCTCATCGACCAGCTTCTCGATATGAAGCAGATGGGCATCCGACTCACGGAAAGCGGAATGATGACGCCCCATGCCAGTGTGTCGGGACTGATGTTCGCTCATCCCATGGCTAGATATTTCGAACTGGGTAAGATCGGGGATGACCAGCTGAGGGATTATGCCCGCCGCAGGGGCGTTCCCGTGGAACTGATGAAAAGGTTCCTGCAGTCGAGCCTGCTGAAATAGAAGGTGAGAAGATGATGTTAGTAATCAGAAGTTAGAGAAGATAAAAAAGATAGTTTTTAACAATGATAGCTAGATTATTGATTCCCGTGATTGTGCTCACGGTATTGCCCTATCTCTGGATAGACCGGAAATACCTGCATATTCCTAAGGGAAAACGAAAGATACTATATTGGTTGCCGGCTGCCATCGTGATAGGATATACTGCCTATCTCACCCTGGAGCCTGACTTCCTGCCTGCCAATCCGGTGTTCATAGACATCTGGTTTGGCATGATGGCACTGCTGGCTGTTCCGCAGTTTGTCTTTGCCTTCACCAGTTTTGTGGGATGGGAATGTATGAAGCTCTCCCGCTGCTTCAAGGCAAAAAAAGGGGATGGCAGGTTTAGAGGCAGTGTGCATCGGGCACGCAACTGGGGAAAACTGGTAGGAATCATCCTTGCCGTATGGGCTTTCTTCAGTTTCATCTATGGCTTTACGATGGGGGTACGACAGTTTCAGGTGAAGCATCTCACGGTCTATGTGCCCGATCTGCCTGAAGCGTTTGAGGGTTACCGCATCGTGCATTTCAGTGATATCCATGTAGGTTCCTATTATGGATGGCGCAGACACATGCCACAGCGGGATGTAGATAGCATCAACGCCCAGCATCCCGACCTGATCTGCTTTACGGGTGATCTGCAGAATGTGAGACCGGAGGAACTGATTCCTTTCAAGAAGACATTGAGTGGTCTCAAGGCGAAGGATGGCGTGGTGAGCGTATTGGGCAATCACGATTACACCTATTATATGAATGTGGATGACGAGGCTGAAATCCTCAGGATAGAAGAAAAGGTGCAGCAGACGGAACGGGAGATGGGATGGCATCTGCTGATGAATGAGCACTTTGTGCTGCATCGCGGCAAGGATTCCATCTATGTAGCCGGTACCGAAAACTTCAAGAAGCCTTCGCGTGCAGAGGTGGCACAGGCACTCTATGGTATTCAGAAAGGACAGTTTGTGCTGATGCTCCAGCATATTCCGGAGATGTGGAAAGACATGACGCCTTCACGTATCAACGAGAAATATGGTTCGAAGGACAGCGTGCTGGTAGCTCCGCAGCTTACCCTGAGCGGACATACCCATGGCGGACAGGTTTCTGTTCTCGGCTTGCGCCCGTCTATGTTCTCGGCTTTCGATTACGGACTCTATGAGCGCGAGGGATGCCAGCTCTATACCACAGCCGGATTGGGAGGAACCATTCCGATCCGCATCGGGGCAACTCCTGAAATAGTAGTCATCACATTGAAACGAAAATAAGATGACCAAGTCACGGTCTTCCAATAATTCATGAAATTGCGATTATGAAATACTTATATCGATTATATCAGCTTTTGATATGTTTGCCGATTCTTGTTCTGGCGAGCATTCTGACCAGTCTTACTACCGTGATAGGCTGCAGACTGGGCAATGGTCACTTCTGGGGATATTATCCCGGCAAGTGGTGGTCTATCCTGTGGATCCGTATCCTTCTGCTGCCGGTGAAGGTAGAGGGTAGGGAACATCTGAAGAAAAATCAGAGTTATGTGTTTGTAGCCAATCATCAGGGTGCTTTCGACATCTTCCTGATCTACGGCTTCCTGGGACGTAACTTCAAGTGGATGATGAAGAAGGGCATCCGCAAGATTCCTCTGGTAGGTTTGGCTTGCGAGTATGCACATCATATCTTTATTGACAAGAGCGGACCTTCCAAAATCCGTGCTTCCTATGACAGGGCGCGCGAGGTGTTGAAGGAGGGAATGTCGCTGGTGGTATTCCCGGAGGGTGCCCGCAGCTTTACCGGTCACATGGGTGTGTTCCGCCGAGGTGCCTTCATGCTTGCCGACGAATTGCAGTTGCCGGTTTGCCCGCTTACCATCAATGGCAGTTTCGACGTCAAGCCCCGCATGAAGGATATCTACTGGGCTTTCTGGCATCCGCTGAAGCTCACCATCCATGAGCCGATTGAGCCGATGGGCAAGGGTCCTGAGAATATCAAGAACCAGATGACCAAGAGCTATGATGCCATCATGGGTGGACTGGTGAAGGAATATCAGGGATTCGTGGAGAATCCTGACCAGTAATTCAAATAAATATTGTATCTTTGCAGCATCATATTAAATTAGAACATTATGAGTGACAGTATCGTAATTATTCCTACATACAACGAAAAGGAAAATATAGAGAAAATCATCCGTGCCGTTTTTGGCCTGGAGAAGAAATTCGACATCCTTGTTATCGATGACGGTAGTCCGGATGGAACAGCAGCCATCGTTAAGAAGCTGATTGCTGATGAGTTTGCCGACCGTCTCCATATCCTGGAGCGTTCGGGTAAGCTGGGTTTGGGCACAGCCTATATCATGGGCTTCAAATGGTCGCTGAAGCAGGGTTATGACTTCATCTTCGAGATGGATGCCGACTTCAGCCACGATCCTAATGATCTGCCTCGCCTCTATGCGGCTACCCACGATGAGGGCTACGATGTAGCCATCGGTTCCCGATATGTTTCGGGTGTCAACGTGGTGAACTGGCCTATCGGTCGCGTATTGATGAGCTATTTCGCTTCCAAGTACGTGCGTTTCGTTACCGGTTTCAAGGTACATGATACCACTGCAGGATTCGTCTGCTATCGCCGCAAGGTATTGGAGACTATCAATCTTGATGCCATCCGCTTCAAGGGCTATGGTTTCCAGATAGAGATGAAGTTCACTTCCTATAAGATTGGTTTCAAGATCAAGGAGGTGCCGGTTGTCTTTGTGAATCGCCGTGAGGGAGTGAGCAAGATGAGTGGCGGTATCTTCGGAGAGGCTTTCTTCGGTGTGATGAGACTGCGTCTCGATGGATGGTTCAAGAAATATCCGAAATTGAAGTAAAAGTGACATTACAGGAAATTGCAAAACTATACGGGCGTTCGCCACAGGCGAATGCCCTCTTTGATTTATTGAAGAAGAAGTCGGTTCATTCTGTCTTTCTTCAGGGATTGGTGTGCTCTTCTGCCTCGGTGTTCTTCGGTTCGCTGCAGGCTAAGATGAAGCGCACCGTGCTTTTCGTGCTCAATGATGCAGATGAAGCGGGTTATTTCTATCATGATCTTACGCAGATGCTGGGACAGGAGAGCGTCTTCTTCTTTCCTTCCAGCTACCGACGCGCCATCAAGTATGGTCAGCGGGATGCGGCAAACGAAATCCTGAGAACGGAAGTGCTGGCACGATTGTCGGCTGGCAAGCAAATCTATATCGTTTCTTATCCGGATGCCCTGGCAGAGCTCGTGGTTTCCAAGCAGATTCTGGATGAGAGAATTCTCAAACTTACTGTCGGACAACAGACTGCACAGGTGGATATCGTGCATCAGTTGCGTGATTTCGGACTTCAGGAGACTGATTACGTCTATGAACCGGGTCAGTTTGCCGTTCGTGGAAGCATCCTCGACGTCTATTCCTACAGTTGCGAATATCCGTTCCGTATCGATTTCTTCGGTGATGAGATTGATACCATCCGCACCTTCAACATAGAAGACCAGCTTTCGAAGGATAAGCGTGATGCCATCGAAATCGTTCCGGAACTTGCTGCCGAACAGAGCGTGAAGCAGTGCTTCCTCCATTTCCTGGATGCGAATGCACTCGTGGTGATGAATGACTACACGCTGCTGCACGACCGCATAGAGCAGATTTACAAGGACGGTTTCTCTACCCAGAGTCTTACCGAACAGCTGGAAGGTGCCACCGAGATGGAGGCTGAGAAGATCAGAAGGGAGATGAAGGCTGATCTGAATCTCGTTTCCGCTTCAGATTTTCAGCATGCGCTGGTTGAGCACGTGCGTATTGAATTCGGCAAGCAGTCTGAGGGTGATGTTGCCAGGAAGCAGGAGCATCTGTTGACTGCCAAGGGCGATAACCAGGCTCTCATCGCTTTTGATATGGCGCCGCAGCCGCTGTTCCACAAGAATTTCAATCTTCTCGCCCAGACTCTTGAAGATTATCAGCTTCAGGGCTATACCTTATATATATTGGCAGACAGCCAGAAGCAGCAGGAACGACTGAAGGATATCTTCGACAGTGAGGAGCTGAAAAGGTATCAGATCCGGTTTACCCCTGTAGAGAAAACCATCCACGAGGGATTCGTGGACCATAAGAAGCATGCCTGCTTCTTTACCGATCATCAGATCTTCGACCGATTCCATAAATACAACCTCCGTTCAGACTCGGCAAGAGCCGGAAAGATGGCGCTCACCATGAAGGAGTTGCAGGAGATGGATTATGGCGACTTCATCGTGCATGTGGATTATGGTATCGGAAAGTTCGGCGGACTGGTGCGTGTGCCTACCGGCGACAGCTATCAGGAGATGATCCGCATCGTGTATAAGAACAACGACAAGGTGGATGTGAGCATCCACTCGCTCTATAAGATCAGTAAATACCGCAGAAGCGATACCGGTGAACCGCCACGCCTCTCTACCCTGGGAACAGGTGCCTGGGACCGGTTGAAGGAGAAGGCAAAGAAGCGAATCAAGGATATCGCCCGCGACCTGATCAAACTCTATGCGCAGCGCCGACGTGAAAAGGGATTTGCCTATAGTGCCGACAGCTATCTGCAGCATGAACTGGAGGCTTCATTCCTTTATGAAGATACGCCCGACCAGAGCAAGGCTACGGCTGACGTGAAGAAAGACATGGAAAGCGGTAGGCCGATGGACCGTCTGGTGTGTGGCGATGTGGGATTCGGTAAGACGGAGGTTGCCATCCGTGCTGCCTTCAAGGCGGCTTGCGATGGAAAGCAGGTGGCTGTGCTGGTGCCTACCACGGTGCTTGCCTACCAGCATTACCAGACCTTCAAGCATCGACTGGAGGGACTTCCTGTTTCCCTGGAATATCTGAGCCGTGCCCGTACTGCCAAGGATACCAGGCGCATTCTGGAAGAGCTGAAGGAGGGAAAGGTGGATATCCTGATTGGTACCCACAAACTGATATCGAAGTCAGTACAGTGGCACGACCTGGGACTGCTGATCATTGATGAGGAGCAGAAGTTTGGTGTATCTACCAAGGAAAAGCTTCGCCAGCTGAAGGTGAATGTGGACACCCTTACCATGAGTGCTACTCCGATTCCGAGAACCCTGCAGTTCTCGCTGATGGGAGCCCGCGATATGAGTATCATGCGTACCCCGCCTCCTAACCGTTATCCTATCCAGACCGAGGTCATCACCTTCGACAAGTCGGTGATTGCCGATGCCATCAATTTTGAGATGAGCCGTAACGGTCAGGTGTTCTTCGTCTGCGACCGTATCGCCAAACTGACCGAGCTGAAATTGCTCATCGAGAAACTGGTGCCAGACTGCCGCGTAGCTATCGGGCATGGACAGATGAAGCCGGAGGAACTGGAGAAGATCATCATGGGATTCATCAATTACGACTATGATCTGCTCCTTTCTACTACCATCGTAGAGAACGGAATTGATATCTCCAATGCCAATACCATCATCGTGAATGATGCCCACCGATTCGGATTGAGCGACCTGCATCAGATGAGAGGTAGGGTAGGGCGTAGCAACAAGAAGGCTTTCTGCTATCTGATAGCTCCGGCTAAGGCATGTCTTACTCCGGAATCCCGTCGCCGTCTGGAAGCACTGGAAACCTTCAGTGACCTGGGTAGCGGTTTTAATCTGGCTATGCAGGACCTGGATATTCGTGGTGCTGGTAATCTGCTGGGTTCTGAACAGAGTGGATTCATGGAAGACCTGGGTTATGAGACTTATCAGAAGATTCTCTCCCAGGCTGTCACCGAGTTGAAGAACGAGGAGTTCAACGACCTGTATCAGCAGGAGATGGATGAAGGAAAATTGCTCACGGGTGATGACTTCGTGGATGACTGTGCCGTGGAGAGTGACTTGGAGACCTATTTCCCGGATACCTATGTGCCGGGCAGTTCGGAGCGAATGCTGCTCTACCGCGAACTCGACCATCTGCAGAGTGAAGAGGAGGTGGCTGAATTCCGCAAGCGAATGATCGACCGTTTCGGTCCGGTTCCTAGGGAGGCGGATGAGCTGATGTGTGTGGTAGGTCTGCGCCGACTGGGCAAGTCGCTGGGTTGTGAGAAGATCATGCTCAAGCAGGGTACCATGCAGCTTCAGTTTGTGAGCAATGTGAACAGTCCGTTCTATCGCAGCGAGATGTTCTCCCGGGTACTCGCCTATGCTACGACTCATATCCAGGATTGTGCCTTGAAGGAAAAGAACAACAAGCGATACCTTCGCATCCGTGACATGAAGAGCGTGGAACAGGCAAAGAATCTGCTGAGTTTCATTTCTCAGATCAAGGTGAATGACTAGGAATGAAACAGAAATAAAAAAAAGCATCGGAATTCTGATTCTCTTATCAGATCCTGATGCTTTATATTTTTGTATAAGTAAAAGATGATGAATAGCGTTTCACAACGCCTTTGTTTTAACTGATGCAAAGGTACGAAGAAAATGAAAAACATAGGGGGAATAATTGTTATTAGTAGGGGTGAAAACTGTTAATAATCTACCAATTAACCACTAAATAATCCTTGTATAATAATAATTACTCCCATTTTACACTCAAAATACATCAAATTCGTTAAAAAACTGGGGAATATTTCTGTATTTCATTTTTTATTTGTACTTTTGTAGCTAGAATTAACAATTTAATAAAAACATATACATGAGACAGAAAAAGTTTATTCTCCAGGAGCAGGATATCCCTACTCAGTGGTACAACATTCAGGCTGATATGCCTAATAAGCCTTTGCCACCGTTGAACCCACAGACTCACAAGCCGCTCAGTGCAGACGACTTGTCTCACATCTTTAATAAGGAGTGCTCTAAGCAGGAGCTTGATACTGAGCACGCTTGGATAGACATTCCAGAGGATGTTCAGGAAAAGTATGCGTTCTACCGTTCTACACCATTGGTTCGTGCCTACGGATTGGAGGAAGCATTGGGTACTACAGCACATATCTATTTCAAGAATGAAAGTGCAACACCATTGGGTTCACATAAGATCAACTCTGCCATTCCTCAGTGCTATTACTGCAAGCAGGAGGGGGATACCAATGTTACTACAGAGACTGGTGCCGGACAGTGGGGTTGTGCCCTTTCCTATGCTGCTAAGCTCTACGGTCTGGAGGCTGCCGTTTATCAGGTAAAGATTACCATGCAGCAGAAGCCATACCGTTCCAGCATCATGCGTACCTTTGGTGCTACTGTTGAGGGTTCTCCTAGTATGAGTACACGTGCCGGTAAGAACATCATTACCCGCGATCCTCATCATCCAGGTTCTCTGGGTACAGCCATTTCTGAGGCTGTTGAGTTGGCTACCACCACTCCTGGCTGTAAATATACCTTGGGTTCTGTCTTAAATCATGTGGCTTTGCATCAGACTGTCATCGGTCTGGAGGCTGAAAAGCAGATGGAGATGGCAGGTGAGTATCCTGACAAGGTGATTGCTTGTTTTGGTGGCGGTAGTAACTTTGGTGGTCTTGCCTTCCCATTCATGCGTCATAACCTGAAGGGTGAGAAGCATACCGAGTTCATCGCTGCAGAACCAGAGAGCTGTCCTAAGTTGACTCGTGGTAAATTTGAATATGACTTTGGTGATGAGGCTGGATATACTCCGCTGTTGCCAATGTTTACCTTGGGTCATGACTTCAAGCCAGCCAATATCCATGCAGGTGGTCTCCGTTACCATGGTGCCGGCATGATTATCTCTCAGCTGATCAAGGATGGTTATATGCATGGTGTAGATGTAGCCCAGACAGAAGCTTTCGAGGCAGGTATGCTCTTTGCCCGTGTAGAGGGTATCATTCCAGCTCCAGAGAGCTGTCATGCCATTGCTGCAACCATCCGTGAGGCAAAGAAGGCTACTGAAGAGGGTAAGAATACCGTGATTCTCTTCTGTCTTTCTGGTCATGGTCTCATTGATATGCCATCATACGAAAGCTATCTCAATGGAGATTTGTATGATTATAAGGTGAGTGATGAGGAAATCAATAAGTTCCTCCAGACTGTACCTCAGGTAGATTAAAGATAAAAAAAATAAGAAAGCCAGCTTACATTCCTGTAGGCTGGCTTTTTTATGCTTTTATCAATGAAAGTACTTAACTTTATCTTTGAAACTAGTTATCTTTATGCCTGAAGCCACTCTTCAATGGCTTTTGCGATAACGTCGAAGCTGGTAGTAGGTTCGAAGCGAGCCACCACCTGACCCTTCTTGTTAACGAGGAACTTGGTGAAGTTCCACTTGATGTCTGCGCTTTCCTTGTAGTTAGGATCTGCCTCAGAGAGCATCTTGTCGAGAACAGGGTAGAGCGGATGAGTCTCGTCCCAGCCTGCGAAGCCTTTGCATTCCTTGAGGAACTTGAAGAGAGGAGCGGCATCATCACCATTTACCTTGATCTTCTTATAGCGCTGAAATTCTGTGCCGTATGTAAGTTTGCAGAACTGATGGATGCTTTCATCAGTACCAGGAGCTTGCTGACCAAACTGATTGCATGGGAAGTCGAGTATCTCGAAGCCTTGCTGGTGGTATGTCTCATAGAGCTTTTCCAGTTCCTCATACTGAGGAGTAAAGCCACACTTGGTAGCTGTGTTAACGATGAGCAGTACTTCGTTAGCGTACTCTTTGAGGGAAACTTCCTTTCCCTTTCTGTCCTTAACGGAGAATTCGTAAACGGTTCTCATTTTTAATTTGTATCTAATTTTATGTTTATTTCTATCCTTTTTTCTTCGACTTTGGAGAAGTTCCTTTATCGCCGAATCATTATCATTGTGCAAAGGTACTATTTTTCTTTTAGAAATAGTAAATAGTTTGCATAAATTTTCTAAAAAAATAGCCTGAGTTATCATTTGTAAGGTGCATAGGGGGATATAGGTGGTTGGGTGAAATAAAAAGAGTCCGGGAATTTCACAATCCCCGGACTCTTTCGTCTTCTTTCCTAACTCAAAATATAAAATAGGAGAGAAGCCTTACGATTAATCTATCATTTAACTTTTCTAAGAACTTGGTGCAAAGATACACATTTTTTTGTTAAGTTGTATCATATACAACATTAATTTTTATGTATTTTACGTTAAAAAGCATTAAACGCCCTGTTTTTGCTCTCTTCTGCCCTGTTTTTTGCGCTTTATACGCTTTTTTTTACCGAATAAACACAAAAATAGGCAGAACAAAATGTTCTGCCTATTCTATAGATTTATAGAAGACAATTTCCAGTCTTTTATTCCTTGGTTCGTTCGCGATATTCGCTAGGAACAATACCCAGTTCTTTCTTGAATACCTTGGAGAAGTACTTAGGGTCGCTGAATCCTACTTCGAAAGCGATGCTGGTAAGCGGATCATTGGTCTGCTGCAGCAATTCGCAGGCTCTCATGATTCGGATATGGCGCACGAAGTCGATTGGTGTCATACCTACAGCCTGCTTGATCTTGTTGTAGAGTACACTTCGGCTCATACCGATGGCATCAGCGATGTCGTCTATCTTCAGGTCTGGACTGCCCATATTGTCGGTCACATACTTCAGAATTCTGCCCATGGTCTTGTCGTTGATCTGACTTTCCATGAATGCATAGCTCTTCAGTTCCGACTTTTTCTCCTCAGCCAGTCTTTCCTTTTCCTGGATATCGAAGTTCAGCTCACTGAGCGTCTTCCTTGGCTCAGTTGCTGGTTGGAAGATTTCAGCCGCTTCAGTATTTCCGGCATTTCTAGCATTTTCTGCATATCCTATATTTCCGTTTTGCTTCATCATCTTGGCAATGTCAGTCTGCGTAGCCTTGCGTTTGTTGATGGCAGCTTCGATACGTCCCATCAGGTAGGAGGTAGAGAATGGTTTCGTAAGATAGCCATCCACTCCCTGTTCGAATCCCTTCAACTGGTCTTCCACACTGGCTTTTGCCGAAAGGATGATGATAGGTATATGCGAGATGGTACGGTCTTGCTTGATTTCACGTATCATCGTGATACCATCCATCACAGGCATGGTTACATCGGTGAGGATAAAGTCTGGCATCTCTGTGCGAGCCTTATAGAGACCCACCTTGCCGTTTTCTGCCAGGAGCACATTGTACTTTTCTTCGAGTACGCTGCCGAGATAGATGCGCAGGTCGGAGTTGTCTTCCACAACAAGAATGGTGAATTCCTTGTTTGGTTTCTTAGGCATCTCGCCCTTCTGTTTTTCTTCCTCTTTGCGCTTTTCCTCCTCTTTCTTCTTTTCTTCTTCCAACTCCTTCAGGTACTTGGATACGGTGGTATCGTCTATTTCGCCTTCAACTTTTTCCATCTCATTGCCTTCCTCATTGACGTTTTCGTTGAGTCCGCCGTTGACCAGGAAGTTGGTATTGTCGTCGAACCTCAGTACCTTGTTGAGCATATTCAGCATTTCTCTTGAGTTCTTCAGGGCAATGACGAGCATTTCCCTACTGTTTCGGGTGATACCATGCTCGGTGTCCAGAACGTGTTGCAGCGGTCCGCCGATCAGGGTCAGCGGGGTGCGCAACTTATGACTGGCATCGCTGAAGAAGTCGTTCTTCATCAGACTCATTTCGTGCTCCAGCTTTTCACGCTGCTTCCTGTTATAGGAGTAGAATATACTTGCCACTACCGCAGCGAGCAATAGCAGCAGGGTGAATCTGCCCCATACACTTTCCCAGAAAGTAGGATGTACCTCGATAGGAAGTTCTGCAATGTACTTGCTCCATACACCATGGGAGTTGGTGGCTGATACCTTGAGAATATAGTCTCCCTGTGAGATTCGGTTGAAGCCGATAGTATTGCTGCTACCATTGTCAATCCATTTTCCTGGAGGAGTTTGTCCCTCCAGGCGATAGCGGTATTTCATCTGGTATTTACGTGAATAATCGAGCGAAGCGAAGCTGATGGTCAGGTTTCGCTTGTTGGCTGGAATCACGATCTTCTCGCTATGCAGGATAGGGATAGATTCGCTTTCGCCGGTAAAGTGCAACGAAGTGAAGATGATATGAGCCTGGTATTGACTCTTCTTCAGGGTTGCTGGATTGAAGGTCAGCCATCCGAATGGGGTTCCTACGGAAATGTCGTTCGTGGCTGGATCGTGGGTAGGGCGAGCCTCGGTGAAGGAGATGTTGTAATCGAAGTCGTTCGGACCGAAGACGGTGGTCTTTCCTGTCTTCAGATTGCATTTGTCGATACTCGACTCACGGATCACCCATAGGTTGCCCTCGTTATCTTCTATCATGCTTTGCACGATACCTTCATTATAGTTGATGTTCTTGAAATACTTTGTTTTCAAGTTGTCCTGCAGCAGTTTCTTGGTGACGATACTTTCCAGAATTCCACCTAACTGAGAGATGTAGGTCTTGCCATTGCTATGCTCTATGATAAAGTTGACATCGTTGGCTGCCAATGATGTGGTATCGTTGGGAATATAGCAGGTTTGATAGAACTTGATCTGTTGCGGATTCCTGAAGTTATCGCCGAATGTAATGAGACCGTCTGTGGTACCTACCAGAATTTCTCCTGTAGGGGTACAGAAAATGCGTCGTATATTGGCAAAACTATTCTTAGACCATGGCAAGCCAAAGTTCCTGTTGTAGAAGAACAGACCTGTTTCGCCTTCTTGGGCAAGAGCCAGTCCGCCACCATAGGTGGCAACCCATATTCTGCCATGGCGGTCAGCTACCACATCATAAATGTCGTTGTGTGGTAACGATGCCTTGTTGGCTGGATTGTGTTCGTAATGGCTTACGCCTTCATGCGACCGGACATAGAGTCCGTCGCCTTTGGTTCCTATCCACATCCTGCCCCGTGTATCACTGAAGATTGAATATACTGGATATGGACAGAAAGGCACCTGGTTAGGTACAATCTGACCGCCTGGAGCCAGATAACCTACGGTTTGATATTTGCTGTCAGTTATTTGCACGACACCATTCGCATAACCGGTCCAATGGTATCCTTCTGGAGTATTGCAGAGTGCACGTACTTCTACTTCACCATTCTCCAGTTTGTTTAAGCGATACGTATGGTTCTTGAAGGCTATCTGGGTAAGATCGTGAGTGCCTGCTATCCAGAGGATTCCCTGATCGGAAAGGAAATGCTTTCCGATTTTAGGCACACGGTAGTTGCCCGAAGAGTTGCTCCTCAGGAGATAAGGTACCAGTTTGCCGGCTTTGCGGTCGAAGTAGCTGAAGGTACCTCCATTCGGCACAATCCATAGAGTATTGTTTTCATCTTGGGTGATGAAGAAACTGTCGGATGTGGTGCGGTCCATAGGATCTTGCTGATCGGCAAATAGCCATTGCTTGGCAGAGGTCTTTGGGTTTACCAGGGTTACACCCATACCATCCGTAAACACCCATACCATTCCGAAAGCATCCGTATAGATATTCTTCACCTCAGCCAGGGGCTGGCTTGGACTTTGTACATTGATGATTTCTGTTTTGAAGGTGCGTGGATTGTAGATAATCATTCCCAGGTTAGTAGCTATCAGGAGCTGATAGCCTGTGTTCTTGAGCTGATTGATGCGGGTTACTCCGGCTGGGAGTGGTATCATATTCAGCTTGTTGTTTTCATCGAATACGGCGAGGCGTCCATCTTGGGTGGCAAGGAAGATATTATCGCCCACTTCTCTTACCCATTTGAAGGGGATGGGGGTGCTGAATTGAGAGTGGTAGATGGTGGTTCCCTTGTCGGTGAGAATCCATTCGCGTTTTTTCTTATCTGCCCAGATATGCCATACGTTTCCGCTTCGGAGTCCGTCTTGTCCTACCTTGATGAGCTCCGGAATATTTCCTTCTCTTTGGAGTCCCTTGATACGTATCAGATAATCGCCAGACTGGGTAGTTACCCAGGTGTTGCCCTGTTTGATAGGGTATATCTTATCTACTCGCAGGTCGATGTTATATAATTTATTGATGTTGTCGCCTACAGGAATAAAGGTACACAATATGGTCTCGTAGGCATAGAGGCGTCTGCTCGAAGTGATACACCACACGTTGTTTCTGGCTGTTGCATAGATGCCCATGAAGCGGTTGGTGGAAAGAAGATCGATGTTGTCTGCCTCATCACGGAAGGTATGGAATGAATTTCCGTCATAATAGGAGATTCCGTTCCAGGTACTGAACCACATCAGGCGGTCGGGTGTCTGTGCTATGTCGGAAATCGTGTTGGCGGCAAGTCCGTCGATGATGGAGAATTTGCGAACATCGCAGTAGGGGAGTCCCATAACCTTCAGTGAGGTTATGAGTATGAGGAGGCTACAAAAAATGGCTCTCTTAATCATATTATCTGTTCTTGTCATTCTATTCGTCAGTCCTTGGTTGGTAAATATGCATAAATATTGATGCAAAGATAGTGCATTTTTTTGAGAATGACAAGGTTTTGTAGGGAAA
>ENA-OPCZ01000421-OPCZ01000421.1-human-gut-metagenome-genome-assembly--contig:-NODE-421-length-27216-cov-3.054784_pt1 | contig 27216 bp, 27 predicted proteins | sample MGYA00241566_ERZ501483 | MGnify/ENA primary metagenome ERZ501483 (study PRJEB25962, sample SAMEA1965191) | human gut metagenome | biome: human gut; feature: human-associated habitat; material: faeces... | reverse complement strand
TTTAAAGTAATGTCAGCGTCACCCGCAGGCGGCTGATCCGGTTCATCGCCAGGAGTGTTGGTAACCAGCTTTCTCGGCGCGTAGTAGTTAAAGAAAGACTGTCGGCCCTTGACACTGGACTTTGCGTAGACCGCCCATTTGGCAGCATCATCTTCGACAACGGTAGCGACGATGCCCTGAGCAGCGTATTCTTCGATCTGCTTCTGGAATTCTGCGTCTTCCTTGGCCTTCTGGTTCAACATCCAATCGATATAGCCCATGTACATTTCATAGGTATCAGCGTTGGCGTAACCACCGCCATCGATGTCACCATCGCCCTCACCCTTGAAGGTCTGGTGATCCCACACATACGTCTGCGCAGCCATAAAAAGGCTGCCGGGGATGTCACCCTTATAGTCCGAAATGAACGTCATCATCCATTTGAAGTTTTCAAGCTGCTGGGCATCCAGTTCACCCATGCCGCTCTGCGCCAGCGCCGTTTTCAGCACGGTATCCGCGTCCGCTCCGGTGGCGGAGGTATAGGTGTAGCTGTTCAGAAAGCTGGCAGTGCCCCAGCGGTAGCCGTAGCCGCGGTCAAGGCAGTACAACAGCTTGCCTGCGGCCATGGGAGGCTTATAGCTGTAGGGAGTGCCGTCATGGAGAAGCCGCGTTGTCCAATAATTCGTGTTGCTGGTGGGTTTAATGCCTGTGCCCGTGCTGGTTGCAGCGAATGCTGTGGTTGGAAACAGGCTGAGAATTGTCATAATCAGCAAGAATGCTGAGACAAGTCTGGTTTTGATTGATTTCATAAGAGATCTCCTTCATTTGTAACACAAGAAAAGCAGGTTGAGTTTCCTCAACCTGCTTCGTCGAATGATTCACTTTTCGAACTGACCATTTTGGAATGGATTGATCCACCGCAGAGGCAATCATTGATTAGCCTATTGCGGGAACGTCCACCCATGTGACCTCGCATCCGTCTACGAGGAAGACCTGCACACAGTACCAGCAGTCGAAGCCGTCCTTGTCAATACCGCGTGCCAGCCCGACGCCGATCTCGCCGTAGCGGGAGCTTGTCATGTTGTCCGCGTGAGCCTTGGAATTAGACCACAGATTGACCACCGCCTCGGAGAGCGTTTTTTGCTGTTGCTCGAGGTACAACTCCGATATACTGTGAATATTTTCTCCAGTGTATTTGCTGTCGGTGACGGTGTTGCTCTTGCGCCCATCCGGACGGGTGTGAGAGTAGATGCCGCTGGCGGCCATCTCGTCGGCGCGGACCTGCGCCGCCTGCATGAGCTCGCCGTTGACGGTCAGGACTGATACACCGTTTTCGCGGCGCAAAGCGTTGGTGCGGTCAATGATGTCCTGCTTGGTTGCGGCGTCATCGAAGTATTCTGTTGTTTCCTGCGCGGCAGCTGCATCCGATATTCCATCGGCAGAGAGATTTGACTGGGCCGTTTCGGACAATTTCACATCGTAACCAAGCCTTGCCATCGTGCGGCAGATCAGTACTGCCATATTCCCGCGGGTGATCTCGGCGTCCGCGACAATCTCTTCCGCCGCAAGTCCCATTTGAACAGCAGTCCGGCAGGCAGACTGATAATCACATACAGCATCAACATCATTCAAGCACCGCAGCATCACCGTGCAGGCCGCCGCAGAAGTAACAGGGTCATTGGAACCGTAGCGTCCATTGCCATACCCTGCAACCAGATTATTTGCGACGCAGTAGCCCACATAGCTTTTTGCCCATTCCGGAACATCCGTAAAGCTGCAAAGGCTGCGGTAAAAGGCGCTGTCCGTTTCAAATTGCTCGGGATCTGTGACAATTCGGGTGAGCAGCGCCGCCATCTGCGCCCGTGTCAGCCCCTGCTCCAGCATCATGTCGCCAGACTCGTTGCCCAGCATAATGCCGGCTTCACTCAGATAGGCGGCAGCAGACTGCTGCGGACTTTTTTCGGCGGCAAAAGAAGTTACTGTTAAGGATAGTGCAGCAATTACAGCGAGGGAAATAACTCGGATCCGCTTCAAATGATCACGCCCCTTTCCGGTAAAAGACGGTGGTTACACTTGCGGTCATGCGTCGGGTAGCTTCGTCAAAGGTGCATTGATCAAACTCGCAAATGCCCATCCGTTCTGCCTGTTCCGCGACTTCCGCGGGAAGGTCAACAGTGATGTCCATTTTGACCCGTATTTCGTCATCTTTCCTATTTGGTCTGAAATTCTGTACCAAACTGATACTTCCTTTTGATTAAGATTCTCCGGAGTGATTTGAGGATAATACAGAAGATTCAGGCTGTCAAAGGTTTATTTTAAATCCTTACGCCGATAAAACGGAGACACAACATTTTTTGCACAATTCCATCCGTTTTCCATCATTTTATTGAGTTATTTGCACTGCTTGAACGCAAATTCTTTTTTCAGGCTGATTGGCGAGGCAGGTGGTAAGCGTGATACGGTTGTCTGCTGTCGCCTGCAGATAGCTCCAGTCGGAATTGGAGATGGTCTTTACCAAAACGACCTCATATGTGCGGGTGCCGTAGATCGTGGTATAGGTGATGGTGTCACCGATTTCCAGATCCTTGATGCTGCCGATGGTGTACTTGGCGCCTCGGTTATGGCCGCACACGCCGATATTGCCGTCCCACGCTGAGGTGGAGCTGTAATGTCCCAGTCCCTTTTTCATGCTCTCGTTGGTTTCTCCTTCCCAGACCTTCATGTTGATGTCCAGGGAGGGAATTTTCAGGGTGCCGATGCTGCCGTCCTTTCGCTCCATATCTTTGGCGCTTGTATAAGCAGGCTCCTGATAGGACGGAATGACGGGTGTGACCGCTGGGATACCTACGCCACTATCCACACCGTAGATACCGGTAGCCGAACCGCCTACAGTCTGCTGTAGGCCGGGGAGTCGGAGCTTTTCCATGACGCCGGTTTGTGTGGTGCTGAGAACGCCGTAGGGAAGTTCGGGAATCTGATAATCCACAAGATTTTTGCCGCCGTAATGATACGCGGTACCGTAGGTGTCCTCATAAGAGGTCGAAGGGTAATAGTCGGTGTCCGCGGCTGTGTCAAAGGTATAGTCCGCGGCAAAAGCGCAAATAGAAAGGGATGCTGTTGCTGTCGCCGTCAATGCCATGCAGACCAGTTTCTGAAAGAGTTTCATGTTTTTACGCCTCCTGATCTTCTTCGTTTTCCTCTGTTTCATCCGCTTCACATTCTGCTTTCACTACGGCCTTTCGGCGGCATACAAGCAGCGTGCCGCCAACAGCGGCGCAAATCAGAACGATTCCACCTAAGATCCAAGGAAAGTGATCCGCAAAAAACGCTCCGACCTGAGCGGCAGCCGCGCCCTTGTGGTTCGCTTCTGTCCCGATATAGGTCAGAACATAAGTAACACTTTCAACACCCTCGTGGGTCACATCGCCAACATACTCCGCTGTTGTAACATAGCCTGTAGCCGCCTGATAGGACGCTTTCGCAGAGTAGGTAGCAACAGCCTGATATTGAGAGGGCATCAGCGCCTCACCCACAAGATCGGTGCCGGTGACCTGCCACTCCACATTGGCAAGGCTCAGGGTCCTGCCGTTCTTGATGGTTGTCGCGGGGACATAGGACATATCGTTGCGGTCAAGCTGTCCGATGGTTTTGGTTTCCGTCACCGTGTAGTTTTTCGTAGCATAGCCGGCGGCTACGGTATTGAGACTGGTGTGATCCAATGCGAGGGTACCCTGAAATCTGCCGTCATCATATTCGATGGTGGGCTTAAGCTGATCCAGAATCAGAGCAAGGTCATCTTTCGTTGTTTCAACGGTGATAACCTCGGTATGAATCCGCTTTTCTTCCACGGGATTCTCACTTTTTACAATGTCCGCAAAGGTGTAGAGATACCCTTCCAGCTCAAAGGGCTCCTCAATTAGTGCCGCAGGATCCTGCTCAGGGGATACTGTAAAGGTTTTGATCGCTTGCTGACTGCCGTTGAGGTTTTGAACCACCGTGTCCGTAGGCACCTCCAACGCAAAGGCGTTGGAGGTAAGAACCAGCATCAGCAGCACGCAGGATATTACTCTTTTCATGTTTGGGAGAGCCTCCTTCTCAAATAATTTTTGTGATGCGCATTCCTGCCATACGGTCAGGCGGTATGCCGGATACCTGCTTCATGACGCTTTCTCCTCCTTGATCTTGTATTCTACCGCGCGCTCCGGATGTTCCCGCAGCGCGTCAAGTATTTTGATAGACTGCTCCAGCGCCTGCATTGTATCCCGCTTCTGACGCTTCACAAAGCCATGCAAAAGCAGAACATCTCCATTGGGAAGCGTGCAGAAAATGATGCGTATGAGCACTTTGCTCTTCACCCGCAGCTCCCAGAGATCCCGATAGCGCTCGATTGAAAATCGCTTGAAATGCGGTTCTTTCATTTCCGGCTTTTCAAGCTGGGTCAGGAAATACAGCCGCAGGAGGATTTTTTCCCGCAGCCGCGGATCAAGCCCATCAATAAAATCGGCGAGCGGAGCGGACTTGCTTGTTGGCTGATAGATTAGGATTCCCTTCATGGCTCCGTCACCTCCATTGCCTTGCTCAGCTTCTTCAGATGGCAGATAAAACGCTCTGCAAAGTCCCCGGCAAGCTCCGAATCACCGCTGATCCACCAAATTGGATTGGGAAGCGGCTGAGAGAGCGCGTCGTATTGCAGACAGATCAGCAGAAACTTTTGCCGTGGTTCGGCCTGCTCCGCAGCTTCATATAGTCTCCGAAGAATCTCTGTGATCTCACAAGAATTCTGGCAAGTGTCGCACAAGTCATCAAACAATAAGCCGGAATAGGCGCGGCTCAAGGCGTTCAATGTGGCTTCGTCCACACTTCCATCTACCCTCAGAAGGCCCATACGGTGCAAACGGGCCTTCGCCCCATCGTCAAACGGATTTTGCGGTCGTGTTTTGTGGAACTGTATATTCATTTCTTTCATCTTTGTACCTCACAATGGGATAGAAAAAGGCCCGGCACCTTGCGGTGTCGAGCCTTCTGGCATAAGTCTTATTATTCTTTGTCATCTGCTTCGGCTTGCGCCGGCAGCGCGGCGGCTTCTTCGATCATGCCCACAACCAAGGTGTTCATCTGCGCGGCGTTCTGCGCAGTAATAACCGGAGCGCTGGTGCGCTCCTCAAGAGCCTTTCGTGCTACACCGGCAACCTCACCGCCCTGTCGGGCAACCTCCATACTGCCGGAAAATCCTTCCGGCTTGGAGGCTTTGGAAATATCACGGGTGGACGCCTCGGCCAGCATAGTCAAGACCAATTCGGTATCGCTCATGTTGTCCCGCAGGTTTTCCTTTTTCAGCCCCTTGAGATTCTTGTACTGCCGCGTGGTCATGCCGGACCACGTGCGGGTGATCTCATCGGTCAGAATCGCAAATTCACGCCCCTTTTCCACACCGTGTTTCTGCCACTCATCGGTAAGCTCATTTCGAATGCGGATAGAGAGCAGCCTTTGATGTACCCAATCAGGGTCATAGCCCTTTTTCAGATAGGTTTCCAATGCGCGGTCGATGGCCTGCTCCGGATCAATGGTTTCCTCAATGCGTTCCCTGCCGACCTCTGCCAGCCAACGTTTCACCGGTTCCGCACGGGGGGATGGGATAGACTGAATAATGCGGAGAAGCTGCTCGGTTGTGGCAGCGTCGGTCTTATAGTTCTTTCCATCCGACGATTTCATTTTCAGTTGTACGATATTTTCGTACAACTGAGTTGCCCCCTCAGACTTCAACTTGCGCTTCAAGTCACTCCAATATCTGCGAGGGTTTTCACTTCCAGTCAGTACATGGATTACATCGACAACAGAGAAGTACCACTCCTCTTGTTCTTCATTCCAAGCCGTGCGAATGGGTTGATTTTCAAAAAGCTGAATTTTATCCTGTTCGCTCATAGCGTTGCTATCCTTTCTCTTTCTTTTTTCGATTATACATCAGCCAATTCGCTGCCGCAAGAATTCTAAAAATAAGCTCTCGATTTCCTTATCACTCCCCACCTTATCCAGATAGGGCGCAAATTTTCTGCGGTCAAAGGTGATTTTCTTAGGCGGTGCAGCGCGGCGCAGCTCCTCATCTGCCCGTGCCTGCCGCCAAGCCGCGTAAATGTCTTGATGCTCAGCGGATGGAGGTGGGCAGGTATGTGTGATCTTCTGTATGGTTGACTTATTGAGTACATATCCCTCAATGGTGCACATTTCTACAAATGCCCTTTGAGAGTCTGCATCATAATCGGCCATGCGTTCCGCACAGGCAATCGGCAGCTTGCGCGGGCTGTTCTCCAAAATATCAGCAAGCGGCGGAATCAGTGCTGCCAGCTTGATGGCTTTGCGGATCTCATACTCCGTCACGCCGAAGAAATCCGCAACAATTTCGCGGGTGAGGAACTTCTGGCGAGAATCGCCAGAAGTTCCAATGTCCGTTCGTGTGCCTTGACATTTCTGCGCATCCAGCATTGCCTTATACGCTTTGCCCCGTTCAATGATGGTGAGGTCCTGCCGCCGCAGGAGATTGGTGGCAACGGCAATGGAAATCGCTCTTGCGTCATCGGCCTCCACGACCTCCGCAGGAATTGTTGAGTGTCCGGTCAGCCGCCACGCTTCAGTACGATTGTGTCCGGCAAGGATCTCATACTGCTCACTATTCGGAATCGGACGAACAATAATGCGCTCGTAGATGCCCTGCTCGGCAAGCTGCTGAGAGAATGCACGGAGTTTTTCGGGCGGGTAGGGATGAAATCCAATGTCTGCCGTGCGAAAAGGGAAAAGACTGTTGATCGGCAATTCGCAAAAGCGGGGGGTTGCCGTATCTGCCTTTGCCTGAAACATGGTTTCATAAGCCTCATTGCCTACTTCTAGCTCTGATGCTTGCTGCGCTGCGCTCATGCGCCGCTTTAACAGGTCATCCATGCTTTTCTTAGCCAAGCCGCAGCACCTCCTGGGCAAGGGAGCGATAGGAGTCAGCAGCAGGATTCTTAGGTGCATAATCGAGAATGCTCATGCCTGCTGCCGGACACTCCGCAACCTTAATCGTCTGCTCAATGGGGCGGTCAAATACATGAATGCTGTCACCGTAGATCTCTCCCACGCTGGAGCGAACGCTTTGGCAGAGCTGCGGGCGGGACTGATACATAGTCAGGAGAATGCCCGCAATCTTCAAATCGGGGTTGAATCGATTCTGTACATTACGCACCATTTCTAAAACATCGGGAATCCCTTCACTGGCGAGGAAGTGTGCCTGCACCGGAATGATGCAGTAATCTGCCGCAGCCAGAGCATTAACGGTCAATAGTTCATGCTTCAGTCCACAGTCTATGATGATGTAATCATACAGTCCACACAGGGATGCCAACAGCTTGTCCAGCACCTTCTCGCAAGGGTCATCCGAGATGCCAGATGCGTTATACTGTGAAAGCTGCATAACCTGCAAGCGGGCTGCGGCATCCGCTAACCGCTTGTTGGCAGGGATCAGGTCAAGGCCGCTGCTGGTATGTAGGACAGCACGATCGAGGTGGAGTTCCAGATCCTCCGGAGAGTCAATTTGGACAAGCAGTAGCTTTGCCAGCGTATTCTTCTGTTCCCCCGGCGTATAGCCGAGGGCTGCGGTGAGATTGCCCTGGGGGTCATTGTCGATCAGCAGGACCTTTTTATCTTCGGCTGCGAGGGCGGATGCGAGATTCAAGGCGGTAGTTGTCTTGCCAACGCCGCCCTTTTGGTTAGTGATTGCGATAGTGTGCATACTCATTTTTGAACTCTCCTCAGCAGTTCTATGTGTTTTCTTCCTTTGCACGGCAAATTGTAGTAATCTTCTGAAGAAACAAAATCCATCAGTGGAATTTTAGGAAAATATGTTTTATTAAAACATTTCAGAGCAATCAATTTCCCAGAATGTTTCCAGTCTAATATCTGCTTTGGGCGATATCCCAAAATCGCGCATACCTGCTTTTCTGTCAGCAGATCCGGCAGAGAGGACATTTCCTGCTCCACAGCCAACCGAATAGCGCCGCCTAATTCACTTGAATATGGCTGCGGTGGAGTATATGGGATACAGTTGTGGCGCTTGCCCTTGAGATAGTACAATGGATTCTGTTGACGATCAGCCAAATACCTTTCAACTTCTTCCTTTGCAATTTTGTATCCAAATCCTTTTCGTTTCGGCTTCTCTGCGGATACCCTGCCGGTTTCTATCAACCACAATGCAGTTTCCTTGCATATATGTGCAATTTGGTAAAATTCTTCTTTGCTGATATAGTCTTTTTGAATATCCGAAAGACTAAGCTGCCTGTTTTTCATACCCGCACCTTCAGCCTTCTCTCCGCGTAGTCCTCGCTTAATACATAGTCAATAATGGACTCTTTGAAGATCCAGTAGTGCGGTTTAATAAAGATGGCTTTTACAAGCCCATCGCGAATTAACTTCCGAGCAAAGCTATCGCCTATTCCACCTAACATTTCACGAAATGTTAGTACAGACACTACATCGGGGTATTTCTTGAATTGTTGTACATATCTCTTCCTTGGGTTTTCCATGATCGAACCTCCGTCTAAATTACCATTGACAGATAGGTTCGATACCTATAGTATGATTCAGTTCTCTCCTAAAACTTCAAAATTCGTTTGAGTTCTCTCCTATGTCCACCATTCCTCACGAGAAAACGGGTTATACCGGAGTTCTCTCCCAGTTCTCTCCAAACCGCTTTTTTGAGCTGTCAGGAGAGAACACCAAGGCATTCCGTATTTGCTTAATAAAAACGCGAAAAAATCAAAAAAACCAGTAATATCAACGCTTCCAGGGAACGGTGGAGTGCAGATTGCTGCGGAAAACAGAATCGATATAACCACTCAAAAGCCAGTAAGTCTGGCAGTATGAAATCTGATAAAAACCTTGATTTTTCAAGGCTTCCCAGTTACAATAAAATATGGCTTTTGTAGTGAGTTCTCTCCTTGTTCTCTCCTATGAGAATTTTGGGAGTTTCTCGATAAAATGTGCCGGTGTGATGGAATGGTAGACGTAGCGGATTCAAAATCCGCCGGGGGCGACTCCGTGTGGGTTCGAGTCCCACCACCGGCACCATCCTCTGAAACGCTTGATACCTCAGCATTTGAGGCATCAAGCGTTTTTCCTTTTCTCCAACAAGAAGCATCCATTTCGCTCTGTTTTTTCACAGTTCTCTCCGCAGTTCTCTCCACAATCCTCTTTCAAACGCTTGTGCTGATGCCTGGTTCAATGATAACAACATTGCTCATCTTCGATGCTGAAGTGTTTTTTGACGATGTGTCCAGATGTGCGTAGATATTTGCGGTCGTGTTATAGCTGCTGTGTCCAAGCCACTCCTGTATATCCTTCATTGGCACGCCATTTTTTAGCAGCAGCGAAGCGCAGGTATGTCTCAAGTCGTGAAAACGAATATTGCGCAAGTGATTCTTCCTCAAGATGAGCTTGAAATGCTGTGTTACATAGTTCGGCTGATAGGGTGCTCCCATATCGTTTACAAAGATATACTCGCTTTCTGTATAACAATTTCCACACAGCTTCCGACAGTATTCCTGCCGTACTTTCATACGCAGCAAAAGGTCGCGGTATTGCGGAACCAACGGCATTGAGCGGCAGCTTGACTGATTTTTTGTACGATCCTTTTCGACCGTGATGGTCGTCCCATCGCACATACACTGAACAACTGTATGGTCAATCGTAATTAGATTGCTCTCAAAGTCGATCGCCCTCCACCGGAGTCCCATGATCTCACTTCTTCGCAGGCCATAAAAGGCTGCCATTAGAACAGGGAACTCGCAAGGATCACCCTTCAGCGCCTGAAAGAGCGTTTCTAGTTCCGACACAGAATAAAATGCTCCAACATACCTTTGGCTCTTTGGCCGCTCCACATTATCCATCGGATTCGAGGCAATTAAATCGTGTTTACGAGCATACTTCATTGCCTTATGGATATTCGCATGAAAACGCTGAACCGTAGTTCCTTTCAGGTGCAGTTCATTGAAGCAATAGCTGTAAAAATTCTCCACATCCAGCGCAGTCAGCTCTCTGAGCAGTATTCTTTGTCCACGAAAATATGGGACAATTCGCTTTTCAATATTGTTTACATATCCCGCATATGTATCTACCTCCACAGAGTTCTTGATGATACCCAGCCACTTGATCATGTAGTCAGAAAAAGAAATATCTTCTCTGCTGATCACGGGAGATACTGCACAAGGTGATGCAGCATCTTTATAGGTGCATCTGGTTTCGGCTAACATTTCTTCCGCCAACTTTGCACTTTTCTTCCCAGTTGCCGGTATCCCTGTTGAAATCCATTTGGACTTGCGATTGCCATCTTCGGATTTCAAATTCAGCACCATGTAATAGTAACCTTTTTTTGTTTGCAGATGACCCGCTACCATGTTGTTCCTCCTTTTTGTAGCGGTACAACCTATCTGTCAATGGCAGATCAATTATACCATAAGCTGCCGTTCTCTCCAATGTGCCTATAAACTTTATTTTGAAATCCTTGCGCCGAAATTTCTCCGTCAACCAAGCAGATACTCAATCACGCAAATCTTCGGAATCTTAAATGACTTACCAATTTTCAGATGGTGAATTTCACCGTTCCCCAACAATTTGTAAGCTGTTTTCATGCTGATTCCGCCCAACATGATGCACATCTGCTTAACGGATACCACATCAGGATATTCTGCAAATAGCTTTCCTTGATATGTAAGAGTCATGACACAACTCCTCTCTCAAATAATATTGATTAACAGCCAAACGGCAAAGGAGATGCCCCCGTTCGTCGGGGGCATCTCCTTTTTACCAGCCTAATCATACCATAGCGCCATATGACACTTCAAGTACATCGGCTTAGACATTTTTAGGACATTTTCAAAAAATCAGACGCGAAACTGATCGGAATAGGCATACATCTCCGCAAGATTTTCGATGGCAGTACGCTTGATCCGGTCGATGGTGCGGTAGGTCAAGCCAAAGCTGGCAGCAACTTCCTTCGTGGGAATTCCGTCCACAAACACCAGACGAATCACCTCAGCCTGCCGCTTATCCAATAGACCAATAAAGTATGTCAGGCGTCTCTGCTCACATTCCAAAGCAAACAGTTCCTTTGCAATTTCGTGTGCTGACTCTGCATTCATGCGTTCCGCCTGTTCTTCGTAATTGAGTGCAATGTAGAGGGTCTTATTGGAAATATGTCCCGCACTATGGTCAAGACCATCGCCATGTCCGAAGTTCATGGCTTCGATCTGTTCTGACCTGCTTACTTTGGCCGGGTGCTCCAGATTATACCGAAGTACCGCAATCTTGCGTTCACGCTCGTTATAGCTCTCCAACAGCTTCAAAACGTACTTACTCATAGCACTTTCCTTTCTGTTATAGATTTTTGATTGCCATGAGCGCTGCAGGCGGAGAACGGCAGCGAATCTGTCGGTTGCCTGATATGGCAAAGCAAAAGGCACTTTCACGGATATCATAACCCGCGAAAGTGCCTTGAGAAAATATGGAGTTATCCCAACTACGGAAGCGTAGCGATCCATGGTTGAAATCAAGATCGTATAGAAGCCGACGCACACCCTCTCTGTGCGGCATCCCGCACTGAACGGCCGTCAAGAATATCTCTGCTAGCTTGTTCTCCGAAAAATATGCGTTTAATATCCTGCCAACATGCTGTAAAAACTCACATAGAAGTGCCGCAGCATACATCTTGCGGTAGAACTTCATCCGCCGTTTATGGAGAAGATACTGCAATCCGTATGCTACGAAGGCATCATACAAAGTCTCCTCCCGTTAATGAAGTATAGAACACCTTTGTATGCTGAATTAACACATTCATACTTGTCATACTGCATTATAAGATTATGTCGAGGTGAGTTATAATGCAGGAAGCGAAGATTAACTTAGGCAAGGTCGTTCGCGTAGCCCGCAAGCGCAAGAGGATCACACAGGACTATCTCGCAGAAAAGGTCGGGGTTCAGCCACGAACGATTCTGGAAATAGAGAATGGCAGGGGAAACCCCCGTTTTGAAAACCTGTTTGTGATGGTTCGCCTGCTGGACATCGCCCCTAATGATATTTTTAATTATGATTGCGGTCTGGCGCAGGATACCGAACAGCTTTTTCAAGAGTTGTCCAGTTTTAGTGAAGAGGAACAGCGCATGGCTGCAGCCGCCGCCAGAGCGGTGCTGCAGCAGATCCGCTATGAGAAGGAACACTGCAAAGAAGAGGTTTCAAACAAAACGAACGGCTGAGAGAAGGTAAACGCCTCTCCCAGCCGTTTTGCATGATGGCTCATAGCAGCGTCTTCAGCTTCACTTGATTATCTCGGACCGCTTCACTTACAGATCAAAATGCGATATATAAAACTCTTATAGCATATTTAATATAACACAGTCAGCAAAAAACCGCAAAAACGGGTTATGGTTATGTCATGAATGTCTTTGCGCTTTTCTGTTTCTTTCTACATCTCCTAACATAAGTTCAGGATTTTGCTTTATAAGCAACTCCCTTTCCACAAATTTTATGTACACTTAAACGGTGATACCAGTAGCGATTTACCATTGCAATATTTCTTGCTACATTTGATGCACTCATCATCGAAATCGAAAGGGGACATTGGCTCAACTGCCAATGTCCCCTTGTTTTTTATTTACGCGGCCTTTTGCTGAAACCGCTGGCTGCGAATACTGTTGGCCCTGACCTGAAGTTCCTGCGAAAGAAGCTTCAAGACGGAAAACTCATCATCCAGCCCGTCCAGTTCCCGCTGCAGCACGCCCTCATAGTGACGTTTCTTTTCCTCCAACGCCTGCACCTTGAGTACCCAGCGTTCCATAACCGCGGGACTCTGGCTGCTGCTCTTAATGAGATAGTCGCACTTTTCCTGATAGGTCGCGATCTCCTTTTTCACTGCCAGATAGAATTCCTCCGTCATCTTATCCCGCTGCTTGGCATCGTCAATGATGTAGAAGCTGTTGACCACCAGCGGCGTCTGCTTTTTATTCAGTCCGCTGAGCAGGGTGATGAAGTCCTCGAAAATATCCACGCGCTCCATAAAAGTGCGAGGGACAAAGTACATATGGCCGGTGACACTCAGCTTGGTGGCCTCCATTCCCCGCAGAAAATTAACGCAGATGGTCTCAATCTGCTTGCGGTTTGCGCAGCGCTGGTAGAGTTCAAAAAGCTTCTCCGCTTTTCGGCAGCAGCCCTGCACATCCACCGCATCGTCCAGCACGAGATTATCACAGCGGAACATCCCGTCGTTCTTACCGCAGCTGATATTCGCCAGCTTTTCGTACCGGTTGGTTTCACGATTCAAGGTCTCTTTGACCAGTTCCCGCGAAAAAACACCGGCGGTGCGCTTATTATCGCGGCAATAGGCAAGATAGATGTTCGTCTCACCGTCTACCGTGACCGGAACCCTCTCCCGTATATCGCCTGTGGCAGAGCGGAACGCATCGCCGAGAGAAAGTCTGGTGCTGCCGGTGTAGGGAATGCCCATGCTCTCGCACAGCGAGGACAGTTCATCCTTATCCACCAGCAGGTTTGCAAGAGAAAAGTATAAGAACTTTCCAAGCATATGCTCCTGATCGCCCTGCGCCGCACCGAGAAACTGATTCATGTTGATGATCTTTTCTTCCATATTGTTGTCCTTCCTTTGTTACATGGTTGCCGCCTGACTGAGAAGGTAGTCGTCCACTCCCTTATAGGCGGGATTCCATGTGTATTTTGAATAGCGAATACCTGGGATCTTTCGCACTTCCTTCCGCATGGTGAGAATGGCGCTGCGCACATTTGGATTGGTCATCTGATCCATGTCCATCGCCTCTACGACTTCGCGGACGCCAAGACCTCGGATGGTATCATTCAAACCATTCAGCGCGTTGACGCCGCCGATGCAGATAAAGAGCGCATCTTGCGCAAGGAAACTGGCTACATCGCCCTTCAGCGGACCTTCCGTCAGAAACGCACGCTTGCTTTGGGTGTTCCCTGTCACATGCACCCACGAATAGCTGCGGGTGCCGGATGGCAGATTTCGGCTGGAAAGCCAGCGGTATTTGCGATTGGCCTGCTGCGCATCGTCCAGACGGATCTTCAGCCCCTGAATCAGCCCATCCTTGTTCCGAACCGGAATCAGGAAACCGTTGGGGCCGGAGAGCGTCCAGTCGCCATAATAGGTGCGAAAGCCCGGAATACCGTGCAGGTCATGGCCGTGACTGCGCAGGAGGTCGGCCAAAAGCCGACGCCCGCGCTCTGTCTCCGGCATACTGCGGTACTCGTTTCTTCGGATGCGCTCTTCGCTCAAGCCCCGTTCTAAGAGATTCTCACCGTGTTTTGGGAGAAGCGTCAGATGCGCCAGCATATCCGAATACACGGCATGGCGCTGCTCCAATGAGCAGGGCTGCCGTTCCTGTGTTTGGGGAGATGGCGGTTGGGGCAAGGGGTAGACCTTGCTCTCATGCGCCAACTCCAGATAAGCCTCTTTGTTACAGATCCCTTTGATCCGTGCATACAGGCTCACGCTGTTTCCGTGGGCGCCGCAGAGATTGCAGCGGTATTGGTCGGTATCCGTATTAAGGCTTAAATGATATTTCCCCGGCCCGTGGTCACCGCAGAAGGGGCAGCTTGCCTCGACTTCCTTTCGCCGCAGCGTCCGGGAATCGAGGACAAGCCCACACCGTCTGGCCGTGTCCACAATGGGGATCTTATCGTAAATTTTTGCGGCCAAACGGTTTCACCTCCATCATGCGGCGCTCTGCTCCGCAAAGACAATGGGTCTTACGGGTTTTACCTGCAGCGCCGCGCCGCTGACACATTTTGCCATGATGATCTGTCCTGTTGGCCTTACATTGGCAAGGTCATCTACCGACTCCATGTTATCGACAAACACGGGGTAATTCCGCCCGGTCAACCGCTTCATCAGCTCAGAGACCTCCATGCCGGCCCGGATCTTCTCCGAAAGAGAGAGTCGGTCGTAACGGCGGCCATACTGGAATTTGAAGGTGTCTTTGACTTCCCCGGTGGATTTCACCACATCGTAGAGCGAGATCTCCACGCGATTCATTTTAAGCTGCGAGAAGGTCAGCTCTGCCCGCTTGCTGATGTAGGCGATCACATCGGCCATTTTGCGCTTGATCTCCGCAATGTTGGCACTGGCCTGCGCGATCTCGCGGTCAAAATCAGGAAGCTGCGCCGCCGTCATATCCTGAAGCGCCGCTATTTTCGCTTCGCTCTGCCGCAGTTCCTCCCGGCATGTACCGAGGCGGTCGTATTCCGCCTGTGAAAGATTGCCGTACTCCAGATCAGCAGTCAGCGTCTGGATCTCTGTGCGCAGACACTCCGTCTCTGCGGAAGCCTGCTCCGCAAGCGAGGCACAGCGCTGCTCCATTTCCGCAGCTTCCGCGGCCCATTTACCAAGGTCATCTTCTTTGAACCGTGCGAAGGTATCCGCAGCCTTTTTGTCCATCTCCTGAAGCTCTATCAGCTGAGCGCGCTGTTCGCTGCCGGCAGCATAAAGCTCGGAGAGCACTTTTTTCAGCGCCGCCTGCACTTCGGACAAGCTCTGCTCTGTCACGCTCCGGTGACAGGCAGGACACTCCATACCGGCATGAAACGCCTTATATGCAGCGCTTTCCCGCTGATACCGCACGCCCAGGTCTTTGACTCTGGCAGACGCTTCCGCCAACGCTTCCGTGAATTTGGACTGGTACTGTTCCCCTTCTCTGCGGGCGATCTTTTCCCGCAAGGTCTGAAGCTGTTCCCGCAATTTGGAAGTATCGGTGCGTTCATCCCTGGCAGCTTCCTCATATCGTCCGCTCAGTTCTACAAGCCGCTCCTGCATGTCACTTACATCCATGCCGGAAAACTGCCTTTGCTCCAGTTCCGCGATTTCCTCGCGAAGGGTGTCTGCCTGCAAGGTCAGCTCCTGCTCGGCCTGCTCATGGGATTCCCCCTGCGACGCCGCCAAGTCCTTCTGGCCTCTCAGATAGGTAATGCGTTCCTCCAGCCCCCGGATCTCCTCCCGGCAGCGCTTGAGACTGCCCTCCGGTGAGAGAAGCGTCTCGTTTTTGAGATGTTCCCGCACGGGCTCAGATAGCTGAGAGAGTACCGTTTCATGAGGGATCGTGGGAAGATACCGCTCTAAAAGCTTTTTCCCATCCTCTCCCAACTCCTCGATAAAGTACAAGGGATTGAAGATGGACAAGAACACATCCCGCTCTCCAAAGAGATCTGCCAGATCCAACTGCCGGATCTCATAGCCATCATAGGTGATGGTCATGCGATTTTTCCTGCGGGTGCGACTGAGCTCATGGAGAGTGCCTGTTTCGTCCACAAAGCACATCCGAATGGCGACATCGGGGTTATTCTCATTGTGCAGGCGGTCAATTCCACGCTCTCCAAAGAATGGACAGCCGGTAACGGCAAAGGCGATGGCGTCTGCAATACTGCTTTTCCCTCGCCCGTTTCCGCCTGTGATGACCGTGGGGTTGCCGAACACCAGCTCTGTCGGCTCCTCATAGGACTTGAAGCCCGAAAGCATCAGGCTGGTAATTTGAAACTGCTCGATCTTTTTCAAAGAATTGCTCCTTTCCGTTTTTCGCTGAATCGCTGTTTATGCCGCCCTGTCCTCTTGCGGGACGATCTCGTAGGATTCCAGCACGTAAAATGCCACGGTATCCTGCTGACGCATGGTGAGCTTTACATTGCTCAGAACGGTGCCTGCGCTCAGTTCGGGCCGTGCGCCGCGGGCGAAGGCCGGGATCTGCTTGCCGTCCGGCGCTCGGAGCGTAACAAGCGTGCTGCTGCCGCTCATACCGCCCTGTACCTTGGTGCTCAGAACCACATAGCAGTCTGTTCTCTGCCGTGCTGCGCTCTGCGGCAGGGCAAAGGGGACGGTGCGGGAAGCTGCCGCTCTGCTTTGCTGTACGGGCTGAGTCTGCTGTGAATCGCTCCGTGTCGCAGGCTGGTCTGCTCTTTGCAGAGCCGATGCAGGCGCGGGCTGGGAATTTCCCTGCTTTGGCTGCGGATTTGCTGCAGGCGCGTTTTCCTCCGGTGCTGTCTGCCCCGGTAGGGTTTTCGGCGTCAGCAGCGATTGAATGCCGCAGGCCGCGGCCGGTGTCAGCCCCAGGCGCTTCAGCGCGCTCAGATAAGCGTTATCCAGCCTGGCGCGTTCACTGTCCTTGATCACAAAGCTGCGCCCGCGCTTCTCAATCTCGACCCAGACGGTATTAAGGTCGTACAGCACGCGGCCGATCCCCCATTGGACGGCAGCGCGCTTCATACTGTCGGATAGACCGCCCTTGACAGACTCGATATCCGAATCTTCGGCGCCGTCCCACTTGGTAATGAAGCCGCGGCCTTCAAAGTAGATGGCGATGCCGCAAAGCTGCGCCTCCTTTTTCCCGTTGCTGTGCCAGGGCTTGAAGTCGTTATACCAGTTCTCCGGCCCGCAGACCTCGTCCAAACGGTTCTGGATGGCGCGGTTTGTCACATAGGGAACGGCCAGGCCGCGCATCTTCTCTTCCGTCGTGTTCTGCAGCCGCCATTCCAGATCCTCCGGGGCGAAGGGCTTTGCGAGAGCCTGCTGCATTTCTTTTGGGTTAAGCTGTGCCATGATGCTACCTCCTGCTGATAAAATCTCCCAGTGTTTTTCCGTTGGATACCAGAATGTCCGTGTAGTAATATGCGGGATCTTTGTCCTTGAGATGCTCCAGAAGCTCTCCGTGCGAAAGCTTTAATCTGTTATGCTCCCTGTCATACATATCATCGTTATCAGGAAGGCCCAGCAGATACCGCGGAAAGTTCTTCAGCGCGGAAATCTTTCGATACCGAGGCAGCACATTGTTGCCCGTGCAGACCCGATCATCCGAATGGACATTGGAAAAGGGGTAAAAGAACATCGGCGTATCCATAGTTGGCGCTTCATCCGCAACGACGCCCATGGAACACTCCGCGACTTTGCCGTTTTCCAGAACCCGCACGCCAAACACCATGCGGGGAATCGGAAAATTTGGGTATTCCCTGTCCCCATAGATCACATCTGCACGCAGTTCCGGATTCCAAAGTACGAAATACTTCTCCGTGGCGGACATGGATAGGTGAAGGCAGTGTTCCGGAAGAAAGCCGCTGTCCAGATAATCATTGCTGGCATAGCTCTGGTTGATAACATAGTACAGCTCCAGAGGATCAATTTCCCTGTAGGCGGCAATGCCGCCCGGTTTTTGCTCCTCTACAATGATCGTATTTCTGGTAGGAGATAACCGCAGAATGACATCTCTCGAATAATCCTTGTTTTCAGCCGGCTGCATCAGGCAGCCTCCTTTCTTATGTTTTCCGTTTCTCTCTCAGCAAGTTTTGCCTCTATTCGCCGGATGCTGCATTGGCAGTAACGAAGCAGATCCACCAGCGAATTTGCAAAATAGAGCGGCTCGTAGTAATCCGGCGACAGGCAAAATTCCAGAATGACATGATCTCCGGCGATATGCTGTGAGAATTTGTAAACGGAGTTTGTTGCCCCCAGCACGAAATACTCAGTAATATCATGCAGCTTTTTACTCCATACGCTTTGCCTGCTTCCGTGCTTCGGATCAGAAGCACGCCCCAGCTCATACAGCCGGTCGATGACCGGATGTGAGCATTGCACGACGGTCGCTTCATACTCTTCATCGAAGAAAAAGTTCACATCGTCAAAAATATCCCACATAACTTCATCGATCACCATGAGAAGCTCCTCCATATCAACAACAGGGTGGCTTTGGCAAAAGATGTGTGCGGCATCCGGAGACTGCATATGCAGGAATTTAATCATACGTAGAAGCAGCAGGATATCGTCTTCATACTCAATTCCATACATAACCGGCGCCTCAAAAGAAAGAGCGCTCTTGCCGCTGGAAAACAGGAGCTTTCCGACAGTAGTGGATAAAGCCCTGTATCCAACCATCGAAGACCCGATGATAGACCCTCTCATAATTTTCGGGCGTTACATTCTCTATTTGGAACGCATCCCAATCAATGATAGAAAGGTCAATGGTTTCTTCTTTATCAAAGGCTTCCAGCAGCTTTTGGATATACGGGCTGCGCTCTGATTTGGGGAATAACGCCGCGTCGTCTTTTTGCGAAACAGAAAGCAGCATTTTTACGAAAACATTCCGATCAAATGCAGTCATCTTTTTCCACCTCCGGGCTGAGCCGCACGACGCAAAGGGCATATCCGGCAGGGTTTGACAGAATCGCCCGCTGTTCCTCTTGAGATGCGACCGCACGCCCGAGGGCGGCATAGTAGATCCCGCAGTCTGGGAGCGGCGCGCCTTTTTGCAGCGAAATGTGCCACAGCGCATGAATCATCAGCTCCGGATCGCTGCCATCGACCACTACGGGGCAGATAAGCGAATCGCCCGCTTTCTGTGCCTTGTCCATATCCACCTTTTTGATCATGGCGGCTGCATGAAATGCAACGGCCTCCTGCTGTGTCTGCTGCCCGGTCAGGAAGAGCGTTAAGAACAGCTCCGGCTCCTGACAGCCCAGCACCACGCCGAAAGGACTGGTGAGCTTATGGCCCCATGCGTCATTTGCGGGATGGAACTGGCGGTACAGCTTTCCCAAGGCAGGCATCAGCAGATTGGATACCTGTCCCCAAACCTGCGCGCTGAGCGCGGCCTTGCTGCCGGTGAGCTGATCTACCGGGACAACAACTGCCATGTTGCAAAACTTCATTCTCGTTCACCTCAATATTCTTCCGGCAGCAGGATCGTCGTTGCGGAGCGATCCGCTTCCGTGATGATCATAATGCGAAGCTCTTTGGATACCTGATACCATGAAATAATCCGGTTTCCGCTGCGAAGTGCCTCCTCATTGGCCCTTGCGTCGCTTTCACAGGTATCACCCCAATCGCCGCTCAGATGTCGTTCCAAAAGCCGGATCAGCCCTGCTCTTCCGACCTTATCCAATGCAGCAGGCGTCGCGCAGAGCTGTCCGCAGCGAAAACGCGCTTCTTTGTCTTGCATAAATTCCGCCTCTTTTCATGTCAATGCCTTAAAGCCGTTTGGCGTCAGGACATTGAAAATCATTTTGTTTGTAATGGTTTCTTTCACTTCGCTGCCAATGTGATTGCCCTGCGCGCTGAACTTTTCCTCACTCTCTGTGCGGATGACCTTGACGATGCGGCCTTTGATGATGTGCGGCGTATCGCACGCTATGAGGCCGTTGATCATACCGGAGCCGCCGATCAGTCCGATCTGACTGATGGAGAGCGGGAGCAGCGGCCGCTTTACGCCGCTGTCCAGTTCGCTGCGCGCCATCATCTGCGCAAAGCTGTTGCAACGCCGAAGCTGCTGCTCCAATTCTTTCTGATTGAATCGCTCTCCCTTGAAGGCATTGACCTCTATCGTGTGATCTGGCAGAGCGTAGCGTTCTTCCGGCATCTCTGCAAGAGAGCGAATGGACATGGGCGCGGACGCAAGCTCCTCCAGCCAGAGGGTATCCTGCAGTTCTGTCCCCCGGGGCTTTCGGACACCCAGCACCGCTACCTGCTTGAATTTCCGAAATTCACTCTCGGTAAAGCGCCAGACGGTAAGATCATCAAAATTGTCCACAAGGATACGGCAGATATCCGGCGTTAAACGGTAATAGGGAATCACATAGATCAGTAGGCCGCCGTATGCCAACGCAGGCAGGCTTTCAATCAGGAAGCGCTTTTCATGCCGGGAGCGTCCGCCGCTCTCATTGATGACCGAGAGATACGGCGGGTTGAGAAACAGCAGATGGAAAGCTTCGCGGCTGATGCTGCTATGAAAGAAGCTGCCGAAGCCCACGCGGTGAAGCCTTGTCTGTGCTTCCTCCGCGCGGCTCTCGTCCAGCTCCACGCCATAGGCATAGCAGTTATTGCCCTGCGCCAGTTGTCGAAGCGCCTTGCCGCAGCCGCAGCAGGGATCCAACAAGTTCGTGGTCACGCCTTCCGGAAATCGGATCCCCCGCAAAAGAAGAGCGATATTATCCGGGTCTGTTGGGTAATAGCCCAGCTTAATGTTGTTCATCAGCCGACCTACCACCGCAGCATTGGTCTTTTGTCCCACAGGAAGGGATGACGCGAAGCGGCTCAGCGCCTCGTAGACGCTCTTATAGCCGGTGCTCATCAATGCAAATCCTGCAAGGCCCTGCCGAAGCTGTCCGGATACTTTCGCAAGTGCGTATTCCTCCATTTCCATGAGGAAAAGCTGCACCTGTGCGAGTGTTTCCACCAAGGTTTCCCGCGTTCTACTCAGTTCCGCGTAAATATCCCGTGCCGCAGCAAGGTCGCTTTGGCGGCAGCGCTCAATCCGCGCCCGCTGCAAAACCATGCTTTTGGAGAGCTGGATGATCTTGCCTTGAAGCTGCGCAAGCTGATCCAGAGCATACGGCTTTTGCGCGGAAAGGTCAGGCAGTTCGCTCATAACGGCACCCATCCTTCCGCAAGGCACTCAGCGTCTCCAAAAGCTGCGGATATGACCAGGTTTTCAGGTCGCTGCTGGTGAGAAAATGATTGTATCCGCCTTTGAAGTCCCTGCTGCTCCGGATCGTCCGATAGCAAAGCACCTTCCCATCCGCGCATAAGCGCTGCTCGATCCACACCGCAATGCCTCTGTCCTCCCACATTCCATAAAGGGAGCATGTTCCCGACACCGCGATGCCGCCGCTGTTTGCACTGACTGTAACCTCGTGCAGTCCAAGATCCTTGGCAAGGGCGCGGAGGAATACCTTTCCCACATTCAAAAAAGCTTTCTTACTTCCATTGGGTCCGCTTTCCCTCTCGTCAAAGATGCAACCTAAATCAGTGGTCAGCAGCAGCGCAAGCTGCCGCATGTGACCTTCCTGCGATTTGATAGACATGTTGTATCCTCCTTTATTTCCGGATAAAAGAGGGCAAGGAACACGATCTGTTCCTTGCCTTCCGTTCGGGCGGCTCACGCCGCTCCCTTCCATTCTTTTTCGTGTCCCGCCGCCCGCAGTTCCATCTGCATACGGGCAAGGGGAATCCGCCGCTCATAATATGCCAGCAGGCGCAGTCCGCCGCCTTGCGTCGGAACACCGCGATAGATCTTTTCATAGAGCACAGTGCGGCCGTGTTCCTCTACGCGGGTTCTGCTTTCCACTTTCACTTCACACATAGGCAGTTAAGCTGCGGGGCGAAGGATGCGCTCGTTTTCAAAATCGAAAACAGGCGCGTTTTCCTCCGGTGTCCCGGGAATCAGCTTGAGGGTATAGCCCTGCTCGCGTGAGAGCTTAAAGAGCCCAACGATACGGTTGAGTTCCTCGTCCACTGTCTCTTCCTGCTTTTCTTCGACTTCCGGTGCGCTCTGGTCAGATGCAGAGAACTCCGCGCTCCCTTCACTCTGCACAGTTTCCGTGTGGCCTTCCTGCGCGGGCACAAATTCAGCATCCAGAACTTCAGCTTTCTGCCCGGGCGCTGTCAGCGCCGTCCAGAACGAGCGCAGCATGGAGGCAAAGAGTGTACCGAAGAGGGTGCGCTTTTTCGGCGTGAGATTCACGACCTCCTGCGCCACGACCTCATCCACCTCGCTGATCGCTGCCGTCAGCTTTCCCGTTTCCACATAGGCTGCGGAGAGGAAGCAGGATACGGCGGCACTCTCGGAGGCAAACACCTCCGGCGCCTGCACACGCTTGGCAATCAGGCGCTTGCAGATCACGGTGCCGCTTTCCACATCGTCGATGCAGACGGTATCCGCGTTGATGCTGCCGGCGTCGATCACGCCGCTTCCGGTGATGCTCTGCGCCTTGATGCCATAGGTCACATGAAGGCGGCCATGCACCACCAGATGCTCCGTTGTCAGAGACTCATAATGGACGGTTTCTCCCTTTGGAATGTAAACGGTTTTCATCTTGTATTCTCCTTTTTCTTTTTTAGATGGCTATGCCATCTTTTTTCTTTTCAAGCTGCCATTTCTTCTTTCAGCCGGACCGGCACCACGAGGGCAAAATCACTGCGTCCCGCAGCATCGATCACGATGGGAGCATGAGGACTGCTGAGATGGATGCAAACCTCCACTTCTCCCTTAAACTGCTTCAGGGCATCCAGCATATGATAGAGGTCAAAGCCGAGAACCATGTCTCCGCGGCCCCTCACCTCAATGCCGGTTTCAAATGCTCCGCCGGACGCCGCAATGGAAAGCTGTTCGCCTGCAAAGCGCACATAAGGCTTTGCCGTGAGCACAGAGCACTCCTTCAGGTAATTCAGTTCCCGCACAAAGTCAGCCGTTTTGACAGTCACGCTCTCCCGATACCCTTTAGGGATCACCGCATCCACGTTATAGGTATCCACGCCCTGTAAGCGGGCAAGCATACGCAAATTGCCGCTTGCAAACAGCACATGGCTGCTTCCGATCCGCACGGTCATATCTTCCTTGCCGAAAGCGCTCAGGTGCGCAAGCACATCGGCGCGCGCCAAAAAAGGCTTTGGGAAAGAAACACCTTCCAGCGTATCGCAGGCAAGGCGGGTTCCATCCAGTGCGTAGACGCGATTCCCGCAAAACTGCACGCAGATCGCGGCGGGTCTTGCACTCACGCTGGGCTTTTCCGCAGCATAGCGCACACGCTCCACACAGGCGGAAAGCCTCGCGCTGCTTACTGAAAATGCATCGCCCTCCGGAGCCTGCGGCATATTCGGATAATCCGCTCCGTCGTAGACCTCAAATTCCGCGCCGCGGCGTTCACAGCGGAGCAGAACCCTTCCGACTTTTTTGCTGCCGCTCCGCGTTTCGGAAAATTCCATCGTCAGCTCACCGGCAAAGTGGGAACAGGCGCGCAGGATGTCCTTGGTTTTTCGGAAAACAAAGAACATATCATCGCCCGAAGCCGGGAGCTCTGCCGTAAGCCATGTTTCGAGATCTGTTGCCGTCAATGTGCAGCGCCCATTCTGAATCCGGAGACAGACCTCCTCCAGAATGGGTATTGCGCACTTTTTGAGGATTTTACTGATTTTGCTCATTGCATGGGAAAACTCTTTTGCGTCAACTACTGCACGACTCATGCCGCACGCCTCCTCGTCTTCTTTTCCAGCACCGTCTGCATCCGGATCGTCCGGGTGGAAAAATCCGTCTGCATGGCATTGTTTTCTCCATGTGTCAGAATGTTATAGACCATGATGAGCACAGCGGTCGCCGCAGTCACATTGGCCACAATACTCTGCGGATCTTCCTGTGCGGCTTCCGCGCAGCTGATCTCCGAGGGAAACAGGTCGGTGTCCTTCAGCATTTCGGGATGAACGCCGCCAATAGATTTGCGGATCGTTCTTCCGTTTCTTCGCACGCCGCACACGACCTGTCCGGTATACTTTCCGTTGCCGCTGTCGATGTAGATGAGTTCCTCGCTCTGATGAAAAGCCTGATGGCAGAGCTGCCGCGTCTTATTGTTATCCACGCAGCCCAGCAGCAGTACCATTTCCTTCGTCCGCTTGGTAGAATAGGGATTCAGCTCCCATTCCTTTGGCTCGATCAGTTCCATCAGATCCGGCAGCTTTTCAATAAAGCTGGGAACATACTCTGTCTCCATTCCAAGCACAGTGGAATACCGCTCTGCCAGCACGCGGGCTTTATTTTCACCCAAGTCTGCGGGGACAAAGTTCTGCCGGTCCAGGTTCTTTGGCTCGACAATATCCCCATCGCAGACAACAAAGCGGGCAGGACGATCCAGCATATGAAGCAGGCGAAACACATACGGGGCAACATAGCCTCCTGTGCCGCCAGCCCCCAGCATGACCACCTTGACCGGGCGATCCGTTGGAAACTTCATAGGAACGCCTCCTCCAGAAGGTCCCGGAAGCTGCGCTTATCCGGCTTTTTGAATCGCTCGGACTTTCTGCTGCGGATACTTACCTGCGTCAACCATTCCTTGGGAAACGGCTGCTCCAATCCTTCCATCACAATATTGGGATCGATGGATACAAAGGAGTCGCCGCAGAAAATACGCGCCTTGACGTCCGGATAGAATTTATCAAGTTTTCCCAAAACGAGGTAGAGTCCTGTGGATCGCTCATCCTGATCATCTTTACCGGAGAAAAAGGCATCCATGCTGTTATGAGAGTGGATATCCGCGTAGCAAAGATACCGCTCTTCATCGTCATAGGGGCAGTCATGGAGATCGGCCTCTACTTCTTCCTTGCACACGCTCTGCTTGGGGACGTAGGCAAAAAAGCGTTTTTCCGCCTTGTCCCAGTAAATCTGGGCAAATGCTTCATTCTCCCCATGATCCGTCATAAAGGCACGGAAAAAGGCGATGATCTGTCCCATCAGCTCGGCGGGAATCTTCGGCAGAGCCGGGGAAAACCCGGCTCTGACCTCAGAGAAATCCACCACATTCTTTTTGGGGGCGATAAACTCGCCCTGCTCCATCTTGCGAAGCTCATAGATCCTGCCGTCGTTGGAGGGGATCAGGCAGATGACCTTATCCGAGGTGCGGGCCTCTTCCAAGGTGCCGAATTTCCCCTTATAAGCGGCATTCCCCTTGGTTTTCATTTCCACCTTGGGCTTTACATAGCAGCAAGGGGCTTTGTCCTTCGTTTTCTTGAGGGCGTCGAGAAATTCGCGGGAGCGTTCGATCATCTCCTTCATGGAAATGATCGTGGTTCCCTTGGGGTCTTTGACCTCTTTACGAATACCGCAGTATTCCACACTCCAGGATACCCTTTTGCCTTCCTCCAGATCGGTAAAATCATCGGACTTACGGATGCGCAGCTCCTCAAAGGTCATGGAGGGATCGTCGATTTCCTCTTTCACACCCTTGTGGTAGAATACCGGCGGCTTCTCCAGCAGGCCCTTCTTGGTATTCTCCGCTGTTTTCTGCTCAAACGCTGCGGCAATGGGATTCTCCGCAGACGCCTCGGCTGGTGCCTTGGAAGGCCCATTGCCAATGGGTGCGGTTGCCGGCTGGGATGTTGCAGTGACTGCCGGTGTGACTTCCGGCATCACGGGTGCTGGGGACTGTGGAAAGCTCTGTACTGCCGCCGGAGGCGCAAATGGATCTCCCTGCGGCGCAGCGCTGCTGTCTCCAAAAATCGCGCTGATATCCAATCCTTCTTCTTCGGGGATCTCCTGAAAGGGCCACGCGCCGTTGCTGGGTTCACTCATAGTAAATTACTCCTTTCGATTTGGGGACAAAAAAAGGCCGCAATCACTCCTATGAGCAATTACGGTTTCGTTCTCGTCCTTATTACATTTCAAGTCGTTTGGGTTCGACGGTACTCGCAAGGAGCATGCCACATCTCTAAGCGGTAAAACCGCCATGAGCTGTGCAAAGGGCATACTACCTCCTTTCCACTCTTTCTTTCCTAACTTACTCCGCCCTAACTTACTTCGCCCTGAAATACAGCTTCATTGTAGCATTACGGGGAAAGACTGTATAGTTGGAGTTTTTCCATAGTAAAGAGAACGCTCTGGATATTGCCGGCTGACTTCACTCAGCCGGAGCCTGCAAACAATTTTGCGCATAAATCTTGACGGGACCCTTTGTCAACAGCACCAATTTGTCCCAAAGCAACCAAAACAAAATGCGCCTGTATAACACAAAGGCACACAGGCGCAAGAAATTACATATTCACTTAAAAGCTGACAATATACGATACTGCTATTGTAAAATCCGGTTTTTCCATTTAATGTCCATCCAGACGAAGAATTAGTTGTTGGCATATCAGATGCAGGCAGAAGGACGGATGGTGTCTGTCCGTGTTTATTAGCCCATGGACCATCGTTTGTACGATACCAGTAATGATAGTCGTAGTTTCCTCCCTGCTTACCGATTCTCATAACGATCATCCACTGATTGGAAGCAAGTGTAACATTCGGACCACTCACTTCCTTCCAACGGCCTCGGAAGTTACTATTGAGCCAAGTAGTCATTCGTGTCTTGGTGCGTGCAAGGGCTTGCGCCGTCGTGGTAGACTGATTCTGAACATAAAGATTGTCGAAGATTATAATGGTGGAGACCTGTATCAAAAGCACTTGTATCAAAAGCATAAGGGCATTTTAGTAGATACTTATGTCTATAGCGATGGGAGTCAGGTGACTGCATTCAAATGGGAGAAGCAATAGTATGTAGATGCGATCATTTTCAAGGCGAAGCCTTCGATTTTTATTGATTTGTCAAGTGTTTTTGTGAAAAAATATTATTTTTATAAATGCTTATCGACTTTAGACAGCAACCTACAAAATGTGGTTTGTATGGATCAGC
>ENA-OPCZ01000410-OPCZ01000410.1-human-gut-metagenome-genome-assembly--contig:-NODE-410-length-27606-cov-5.992523_pt1 | contig 27606 bp, 20 predicted proteins | sample MGYA00241566_ERZ501483 | MGnify/ENA primary metagenome ERZ501483 (study PRJEB25962, sample SAMEA1965191) | human gut metagenome | biome: human gut; feature: human-associated habitat; material: faeces... | reverse complement strand
CTGCGACCACCTGTTCCCAAAACAGGAGCGCTACCGGGCTGCGCTACACCCCGCTCATCAAACTCATTTACTTAGCTTTTAGCCTCATTTCTGAATTGCGAGTGCAAAGGTACTACAAATATTTGATTCCACCAAATTTTTTCCGAACTTTTTTTCATTTTTGCTAAAAATTCCCTTTTTTACACGCAAATAAGGGTGTTCCATTAGTCATGATACTACTTCTTCAACAGTTTTCTATTTACCTTGAAACGGTCGAAGCCTAAACCATAAACACCGATAACGGCACTCTGACTGACAAAAGCAGTAGGATCTATCTCGTCTATCAGTCGGAAAATCTTTTGCGATTCCCTTTGACGCGCCAAGACAAAGAGCATGTGGACATCCTTGCCACTATAGCAACCATGTCCATCCATCACCGTACAACCACGGTCGGCTGTCGTATTGATAGCAGCACTCAACTCAAGATACTTATCAGAGATGATAAAGAACTGGACCGAACGACGCAAGGTATTGATGACATGATCAACACAGAGAGACGACACAAAGAGGCATACATAACCATAAATCACCATCTCCCAACTCTTCAGCACGAAATAACTGCTCGAAATAATACAGAGGTCGCAAATCAGAATGGCATGTCCTAAGGAAATGTTATAAAACTTGTTGATCATGGCTGCCACCGTATCCGAACCACCCGTACTGCCATTGCAAGACAAACCTAATCCGGCACTCGTACCCATACAAAAACCTCCCAAGACGGTCGCCATGAAAGGCTGGTCATGCAACAAGGTAATATTTCCTTCCCCATAGAACTCTATCATGCGAGTATAAATGGCAAAAAGGGAAATGCCATAGAGCGTCTTCACACAGAATCGCCATCCGAGGATGCGCAAGGCTATCGCCAACAGGAAGACATTCAGACCGAAATAAGAAACTGATACAGGGATGCCTGCACCCCAGTACAAGATAGAAGCGAGACCGCCGATACCACCCATCGTGATATGATTAGGCAAAAGGAAAATGTTCAATCCAATACTACCTATCAACATCGCCAAGGCTATGATGACGTAATCTCTAATCTCATGAATTTTACTTTTTCTCGTCATAAAAATGATGTATATTTTAAATATGGGTGCAAAATTACAAAGTTTTTCGTAAAATTAAGACAAATATGTGAGATATTCAAAAAAATATTCCTATTTTTGCATCATTACTACATATCATATAATATTGTAGCATTCAAAATACTCTATTGTTTCATTAATTAACATGAAAGTTATGGCAGAATACACTACGATTATTACAAACTGGAAACATCTTAAAAACGGTCTTCCTTACAAATGGATTGTCGATTACGCTTCCTACAATGCGTATGGCAATTTCAAACTGTCTGCTGAAGACTGGGAAAAGAGAGATTACATTGTTAACTTCAAGGGAAACTCAGAGTTGACTACAGAGATTGACCATCAACAGGCCCTCAAGAAAGCGATTTCCGACATCACCACTCTCATCAAGGAGACTTTCGGCGATGCCGCTAACCAGTTGACCCTCGTTTGTATTCCTGCATCTACCCGTGCAAATACCAAACGACGTTTTGAGGAATTCAGCAAGGAAGTCTGCGAGAAGACCGGTATGACTAATGCCTATCCGCTTATTTTCTGGACTACCAAAACGAATCCTGACGATGGAGAGGAAGAGGACGAATATGCCTTTGACTTCGAAGCAATCAAGGGCAAGGACATCCTGCTCTTCGACGACATCATCGCATCAGGCAGTTCCGTTTGCAAATTCGCAGACAAACTCAAGGCAGAAGGAGCTAACGTGATTGCAGCAATTGCATTAGGGAAAAAACTTTGATCTCAAAAGCGAGGATAAACATCTTATCAATCAGGATTTCCCCTATAGCAGAAAGGCTTGTGTAGGATTTTTCATTCCTAAACAAGCCTTTTCTCATGATTGAAACTCAGCATCCACAACTCAGTATCAGTGACTGATTGTTGATGAATATTGACTATTGAATATTCAGAACTTACTCTTAAATCCTTTGGCCAATCCTCCCTCGGAAGTTTCCTTATAGAGCGATGGCAGATCATGACCTGTCTGTCGCATTACCTCCACTACTCTATCAAACGAAACACGGTGATGACCATCGGAGAAGGAAGCATACAGATCTGCATCCAAGGCACGTGCCGCAGCAAATGCATTGCGCTCGATACAAGGTATCTGAACCAAACCGCATACAGGATCGCAGGTCATACCGAGGTGATGTTCCAGTCCCATTTCCGCAGCATACTCTACCTGTGATGGACTTCCACCAAAAAGTTGACAGGCAGCAGCTGAAGCCATAGCGCAGGCTACACCTACCTCACCCTGACAACCGACATCCGCACCACTGATGGAAGCATTCTGCTTAACGACATTTCCTACAAGACCAGCTGTAGCCAAAGCACGAAGGATACGCTGTTCACCCATTTCATGCGCCTTATGCATGTGATAAAGTACAGCCGGCAACACACCGCAGGCACCACAAGTAGGAGCAGTAACGATAATACCGCCAGATGCATTTTCTTCACTGACTGCTAAAGCATAAGCATAAACAAGTCCACGACTCTGCAAGGAAGCACGATAACCATTCGCCTTGGTATAATAATTGGCAGCCTTGCGAGGCAACTTCAGCGGTCCAGGCAGCACACCTTCATGCTCCAGACCTCTTTCAATCGCCTCCTTCATCGTTTTCCAGATGTTAGCCAAGAAATCCCAGATTTCCGGACCCTCGCACTTCTCTACATATTCCCAATACGAACGACCATTCTCATAGCACCAGTTCTGGATATCACCCAACTTATTCAGGTCGTACACATCCTTGGCACCCAATTCATCCTGGTCGCCATTGCCTTCAGAAAGCGCACCTCCACCAATACTAAACACCGTCCATTCATCCAGGATATCGCCATCAACATCCTTTCCCACAAATTTCATTCCGTTGGGATGAAAAGAAAGAAACGTCTGAGGTTCCCAGATGATTTTGACAGAATGATAGGGTTGGATAACTTCCTCAATAGCCACATCTGTCATATGTCCCTTTCCTGTAGCAGCCAAACTGCCGTAAAGCGTCACTTCGTACGAAGAAGCATTACCGCAACGCTGTAGAAAGAGTTTTGCTGCACGCTGAGGTCCCATTGTATGACTGCTCGAAGGACCCTTGCCGATTCTATATAATTCCTTTAATGATTTCATCGTACTTTATCTAATGTTGAAAAAAGAAAAAATAAAGGCCAAGCTAAACAGGAACTGTCCAACTTGACCTTTATCATTATACCTTATTATATATAATATAAGGATTACTTGATAATACCTTCTTCTACGAAAATTTTCTTCAAGATTACAACAGCTTTTTCTACCTGCTCCTTGGTATGAGTTGCCATCAGGGCAAAACGAACCAAAGTATCCTGAGGTGCACAAGCTGGAGGAATCACAGGATTGATGAATACACCTGCATCATAAGCCATCTTTGTAACGACGAATGTCTTCTCTGCATCACGAACATAGAGAGGAATGATAGGGCTCTCAGTCTCACCAATCTCAAAACCTTCCTCACGGAAACGCTTCAAAGCATAGTTGGTTACATTCCAGAGATTTTCAAAACGCTCAGGCTCCTTCTGAATAATGTGAAGCGCCTCAAGAGCAGCAGCAGTAGCGGCTGGAGTATTAGATGCGCTGAAGATGTAGGTGCGGCAATTGTGACGGAGGAAATTGATAGTATCCTTATCTGATGCAATAAATCCACCGATGGAAGCCAAACTCTTTGAGAATGTACCCATGATGAGATCCACCTCGTCTGTCAGACCGAAATGATCGCAGACACCACGACCCTGCTTACCGAACACACCCAAGCCATGAGCCTCATCTACCATGATAGAACAGTTGTACTTATGCTTCAACTTCACGATTTCTGGCAAGTTAGCCAAATCACCCTCCATTGAGAACACACCATCCACAACAATCAGCTTAATAGCCTCCTGAGGAAGTTTAGAGAGCACACGCTCCAAGTCTTCCATATCATTGTGTTTGTAGTGCAACTGTGTAGCGAATGAGAGACGACGACCATCTACGATAGATGCGTGGTCGCGGTCATCGCAAATCACGTAGTCATTACGACCTACAACGCAAGCCAACACACCCTGATTTACAGAAAAACCTGTTGAGAAGCAAAGAGTCTCATCTTTACCCATAAACTCAGCCAACTCTTTTTCGAGCTGAACATGCAAATCAAGAGTACCATTAAGGAAACGGCTTCCAGCACAGCCTGAGCCATACTTGTCGAGAGCAGCCTTAGCTGCATCTATTACACGCTGATCATTAGTCAAACCCTGGTAAGCATTAGAACCAAACATCAAAATCTTGTGACCATCGATGTCAGTAACTTCTGTCATCTGCTTACTTGTAATCTCACGGAAATATGGATACACACCGGCAGCCATATACTTCTGTGGTTCACGATAATTCTTGTATCTTTCTTGTAATTGTCCCATTATTAATAGGTGTACTTTATTATTTTCAATTGTTTCAGGGTGCAAAGATACAAAAAAGAACTTATAAATCCTATTTTTTTCTAAGAAAGTTACATTTTAGCGTTTTTTTATGTGATAAAAACCAGTTTTTTGGGGATTTTTGCTAATTTTGCAAGACCATATTACAAAATTATTGCATTGGATGAAGAAAAAGATAGTATTCATAATGAACCCTATTTCAGGCACCAGCAGCAAGGCTGCCATTCCAAGTCTGATAGAGTCAACATTGAACAAAGAGCTTTTCGAGTACGAGATTAGGATGACAGAAAGAGCTGGACATGCTTCGGAGATTGCCACCGAAGCTAAGAACAACCATGTGGATATCGTTGTGGCTGTAGGTGGCGATGGAACCATCAATGAAGTGGCTCGTTCCATCGTCCATTCCGATACCGCTTTAGGCATCATCCCTTGCGGTTCGGGCAACGGATTAGCACGCCATCTCCTGATACCGATGAACTTGAAGAAAAGCATTGAAATCATCAATCATTGCGAAATTCACGACCTTGACTACGGAGTCATCAATGAATATCCTTTCTTCTGTACATGCGGCATGGGATTTGACGCCTTTGTCAGCATGAAATTTGCAGAAAGCGGAAAGCGTGGTCCTATCAGCTATGCTGAGAATATCCTCAGAGAAGGCTTGAAGTACCAGCCGGAAACTTATACATTAGAGGACGAGACCGGAACAAAACAATACAAGGCTTTCCTGATTTCATGTGCCAATGCCTCCCAATACGGCAACAATGCATACATAGCCCCTCAAGCTTCCATGAGCGACGGACTGATGGACGTCATCATCATGGAACCTTTCGATGTGCTCGAAGCTCCACAGGTAAGTTTCGACATGTTCAACAAGACTTTGGACAAGAACTCCAAGATAAAAAGTTTCCGCTGCAAGAAACTTCATATCACCCGAAGTCAACCGGGCGTCATCCACTATGATGGCGACCCAGTGATGTCGGGAACGGAAATTGACGTACATCTTGAAGAAAAAGGCATCAAGATGATAGTCAATCCACACGCAGACAAGAATGCCCGCAAACCAAATGCCATCCAAACGGCATTTACAGAGTTCTTTAACGACCTGAATGCCATGCGTGATGACTTCAACAAGCAAAGCAAGAAAGTGGAGGCTTTAAGTAAACTTGTACAACGCAAACTGAATATTTAAATAGAAGCAGACGCATATAACCATCTTAAACCATCCCCTAAAGACGATGCGTTTAAAGATAGAATTCGTCAGTTATTTTTGCATACCATTCGCTGCGATTTCCATCTTGATTCATCATGATTTCCGTGGCATTTTCCAGTTCACCGTTTCTATGTCTGGAAAATGCCAGGAGATAGCGTTTTGGTTGTTTTCTTTCTACCGTTTTTACAGCACATTGTCTAACAAGGTAAAATCCTGATATACAGGCTTCTGATACAAAATTCTCCCTCACTTCAGAAGGCAGCACAACCGAGAAAATCCCATTTTCAGAAAGTAAACGTTTTACACCTTGCCAGAGATCCCTAAACGGCAAGGTATCCGCATGTCGAGCCATTGCCCTTTTACTATCCGGATTTTTCAAACTATTCAGAAAAAACGGAGGATTGCTGACTATCGCATCAAATTCCTCACCAGAATAATCCTGCAACCGGCAATGGGCAACATCAATTCTATCACCAAAAGGACAGGCTGCCACATTTTCCCTTGCCTGTCCACAAGCCTCTTCGTCAATATCAATACCTACCACCTGGGCAGCAGGAAAACGCTGAGCCATCATCAAGGCTATCAACCCCGTACCACATCCTATATCGAGAATACGAGTTCCGCCAGAAGCCCATGCTCCTAACAACACGCCATCCGTTCCCACTTTCATGGCACAACGGTCTTGTAATATCTCAAACTTTTTAAATCGAAAACCTGTCATATTCTAAATTCATGCTTCATTTAATTTTCTAACGAAAAAACACGCAATATATTTTACTTTTCAGCAAAAAACAGTCCATAAAGAAAGAAATTACACATTATAATATTAAATTTTGTATCTTTCAACCCAAAATTCACCAAAAAAGGCTATCTTTGCAAGTCAAAATGCATTTATAACAGAATATGGACAATATTAAAAATAATCAATTACACATGATCGCCGATTTTGAAGGCGACATTACGGAATTGCTAAAAGATAGAGAATCTGGGACGTATCCTATTATCTGCACCCGAGACTTAGTGATCTTCCCTACTGTTCTCACCCCTATCATACTTGGCAGAAAGCAAAGTATCGCAGTTGTAGATTATCTCAAACAGAAACACGACGATCTTATTTTCTGCGCTTTTACCCAAAAGGATGCCAATCTGGATGATCCTGAAAAGGAAGACCTCTATGAAACTGGTGTTTTCTGCCGTCTCATCAAAATGGTAGAACTTCCTGGTCAGCAAAATGGACAGGTTACCATCGTAGTACAAGGATTGGGAAAATGCAAATTGAAAAGTATCGATACAAAAAGACCATTCTATAGCGGATATGTGGAAAACATTTCTGAAGAATGGCCTAAAAAAACGGATACGGAATTCAAACTTTTGCAAAGTTCTCTGTTCTCTCAAACCATCAAGCTGATCCAAGACAGCGACGAGATACCTGATGATGCAGAGTATGCAATCAACTCTATATCCAATCCGCTGGTACGCACGAATTTCATCTTATCATCCATGCCTTTCAGCATAGAGGAAAAGATCAAGATGCTGGAAATGAATAGTATGACAGACCGCATGTTTGAAGCACTCAAATATGAGAACAGACTCAAACAGTTATTTGACATACAGTCTGACATCCGCCAGAAAACAAAGAATGATCTGGACGAACAGCAACGTGAATATTTCCTGCAACAACAGCTCAAGAACATCAAGAAAGAGCTCGGCGGAAACGATATGAGCCCAGAGAAGAAAGAGATTCTTGAGAAAGCCAAGAGCAAAAATTGGAATGAGAATATAGAGAAAATATTCAATAAGGAATTCAAGCGACTCGACACCTTGCATCCGCAAAGTCCTGACTATTCCACACAGATCAACTACCTGCAGACAATGGTAGATTTGCCTTGGAATGACTGCACCATAGATAACTTGAGTCTCAAACATGCCAAAAAGGTTTTGGACAAAGACCATTATGGCATGGAAAAGGTGAAAGAGCGCATTCTGGAATACCTCGCTGTAAGAGCTTTGCGTGATGACCTGAAGAGCCCTATCCTCTGCCTCTATGGTCCTCCGGGAGTTGGTAAAACCAGTCTCGGCAAAAGTATTGCACAGGCGATGGGCCGTAAATACGTGAGAGTTTCTCTTGGCGGTTTGCACGACGAGGCTGAAATCAGAGGTCACCGCCGCACTTACATCGGTGCTATGCCTGGTCGTATCATCAAGAATATTCAGAAGGCTGGTAGCGCCAACCCGGTCTTTATCCTTGATGAGATTGACAAGATATCACAGGCCAACTTTAATGGTGATCCTTCTTCAGCATTACTGGAAGTTCTCGACCCAGAACAGAACAAGGCTTTCCATGATAACTATCTGGATATCGACTATGATTTGTCGAAGGTTCTCTTCATAGCCACAGCCAACGACCTGAGTTCTATTCCACGTCCACTGCTCGACCGTATGGAACTCATCGAAGTAGGTGGCTACATCACAGAGGAGAAGGTTGAGATTGCCAAGCGTCATCTGATTCCAAGAGAGTTGGAGAATACCGGTCTCAAGAAATATACTCCAAAGATCAAGTTCTCAAAAGCTGCCATCGAGAAGATCATCGAGCAATATACCCGAGAAAGCGGTGTACGCCAGTTGGAGAAACAGATCAACAAAGCCTTGCGCAAAATGGCTTTCAAATTGGCTTATAAGGACATCTTGGAAACAACCAACATCACCCCAGCCGAGGTTGCAACCCTCTTGGGCAATCCTCCATTCAACCGTGACATCTATCAGGGCAATGCTTATGCGGGTGTCGTTACCGGATTGGCATGGACTTCCGTGGGAGGCGAAATCCTCTTCATCGAGACTTCCCTCAGCAAGGGCAAGGCAGGAAAGCTCACGCTGACAGGTAACCTCGGAGACGTGATGAAGGAATCTGCCGTGATTGCACTCGAATATGTCAAGGCGCATATCGACCTGCTCGGAGTAGATTACAGAATTTTCAGCAACTGGAATATCCATATCCACGTACCAGAAGGTGCAACTCCTAAAGACGGACCATCTGCCGGTATCACCATTGCAACCAGTATCGCCTCTGCCCTGACTCAGCGCAAGGTTCGCAAGAATACTGCCATGACGGGCGAAATCACTCTCCGTGGAAAAGTACTCCCTGTAGGCGGCATCAAGGAGAAGATCTTAGCAGCCAAACGAACTGGTATCACAGATATCGTGATGTGCCAGGCCAATCAGAAAGACATAGAGGAAATTCCAGAGCAATACCGCAAGGGTGTAGAATTCCACTATGTAGAGAATGTTGCTGATGTCTGGAAGTTTGCACTCACTGACGAAAAGGTGGAGCATCCTGTCGATTTCACGATTGACGACGAAGAAGAAGAAAACAAAAAATAACATCAAGACTATCATGAAGTTTGAATTACAAGTAACAGATAAAGCAAGTGATGCACGTACCGGTATCATCACCACAGACCACGGACAGATAAAGACTCCTATCTTCATGCCCGTAGGAACTGTAGGTTCTGTAAAGGGCGTACATTTTGACGAGCTTCGCAAACAGGTAAAGGCACAAATCATCTTAGGCAATACCTACCATCTTTACCTCCGTCCGGGCCTGGAGGTCATCAAGGCTGCTGGCGGTCTGCACGGTTTCAATGGCTGGGACCGTCCTATCCTTACAGATAGCGGTGGGTTTCAGGTATTTTCACTGACTGGCATCCGCAAACTGAGAGAAGAAGGTTGCGAATTCCGTTCTCACATAGATGGTAGTAAACACATCTTTACTCCGGAAAATGTCATGGATACAGAGCGTATCATCGGTGCCGACATCATGATGGCATTTGATGAATGTCCTCCTGGACAAAGTGATTTCCAGTATGCAAAGAAAAGTTTGGAGTTGACCCAGCGCTGGCTGGACCGTTGCATCAAGCGCTTCGATGAGACAGAACCTCTCTATGGCTACAACCAGAGTCTCTTCCCTATCGTACAGGGATGTACCTTCCCGGAACTGAGAAGAGAAGCAGCTAAGTATGTAGCCGACAAGGGTGCCGACGGAAATGCCATCGGTGGTCTTGCCGTAGGTGAACCTACAGAAGTGATGTATGAGATGATAGAGGTGGTCAATGAGATTCTTCCTAAGGACAAGCCTCGCTATCTCATGGGAGTAGGTACTCCACAGAACATTCTGGAAGCCATCGAACGAGGGGTTGATATGTTTGACTGCGTCATGCCTACCCGAAACGGAAGAAACGCCATGCTGTTCACCTATAATGGCACCATGAACATGCGCAATAAGAAATGGGAAATGGATTTCAGCCCGGTTGATCCGGATGGTTGCGATATCGACCGCATAACAACCAAGGCATACCTCCACCACCTTTTCAAAGCACAGGAGCTTTTGGCAATGCAGATTGCCAGCATCCACAACCTCGCCTTCTATCTCCGACTGGTGACAGATGCACGCCAGCACATCGAACAGGGCGACTTCGTACAATGGAAGCGTTCCATCATCGACCAATTAGGACGAAGAATTTAAAGAAATATAATGAAGAATTTTAAACAAATAAGGAAACATCGCAGAAGATACAAGTTTCAGCGATGGTTTGGCAAACATTTCGCATGGCTCATAAAGGCTGCGAAATGGACTGCCCACAAGTTGAGATTCCTGAGGGTACTCAGGTTTCTCAACCTCTTCAGATATATCAAGCGATTAGACTGGTACATCATCAAGAAGTTCGTGGGATATTATTTTTTCAGTATCGCACTGATTATCTCCATTGCCATCGTATTCGACTTCAATGAGAATCTGGCCAAGTTTTCAGAGAACCACGCTCCTATGCGTGCCATCATCTTCGATTACTATGCCAACTTTGTGCCATACTTCGCCAACTTGTTCAGTGCCTTGTTTGTATTCATTGCCGTCATCCTCTTCACGACTAAGATGGCTGGCAATTCAGAAATTATCGCTATCCTCGCTTCCGGAACATCCTTCAAGCGTTTGATGCGACCATACATGCTGACGTGTGTCATGCTCTCTGCACTCTCCTACTCGCTGTCTGCATACGTGATACCACATGGTACCGTCATCAGACAGAACTTTGAAAACATGTATAAGAAGAAAGCCAAGAACACGTCTGCAGACAATGTGCAGTTGCAAGTGGACCGTGGAGTCATCGCATACATCCAGCACTACGACAATACGACCAAAAGGGGATATGGTTTCTGTCTGGATAAATTTCAGGAGAAAAAGCTGGTCAGCCACCTTACTGCGATGGAGGTACAGTACGATACCATCTCAGATTCCAAGTACCATTGGAAGATCAGAAATTGGAAGGTACGTAAGCTGCAAGGTATGAAGGAACAAATTACCAGCGGTGCTGAAAAAGATACGCTGATAACCATGGAACCAACCGACCTGGTATATTCCAAGGGACAGCAGGAGACCTTTACCAGTCCGGAATTGAAAGAGTACATCAACAAGCAGATAGACCGAGGTTCCGGCAATGTAGTGCAATATCAGGTGGAATACCACAAGCGAATAGCAGCATCCTTTGCCTCCTTTATCCTGACCATCATCGGTCTCTCCCTCTCTGCCAAGAAGCGCAAGGGAGGAATGGGTATGGCACTCGGTGTGGGACTCGCCTTGAGTTTCGGATACATCATGCTTCAGACCGTATCGGCAACCTTTGCCATACAAGCCAACTTCCCACCAATGCTTGCTGCATGGATGCCAAATATCCTCTTTGCCGTCGTAGCATATTTCTGCTATCGCAATGCACCAAGATAATGTAAGATTGTATCATATAATAATAGATAATGTATGATGGTCATCACTTTTTTCAAGAGAGGCCTACACATTATTATATATAATAATAAAGAGATTATAAATGTATTTTGACGAATTAGATTTAAATGACAATGTGCTCGATGCGTTATATGACATGCATTTTGACACATGCACCCCTGTTCAAGAGAAATGTATTCCTGAGATATTGAAAGGTAATGACGTTCTTGGTGTGGCTCAAACGGGTACCGGCAAGACTGCCGCCTATCTGTTGCCTATTCTGAGTAAGTTGGATGACGGCGGATACCCTGAAGATGCCATCAACTGCATCATCATGTCACCTACCCGAGAACTGGCACAACAGATAGACCAGGCTATGCAGGGATTCAGCTACTATCTGCAGGGAGTGAGCAGCGTGGCTGTATATGGTGGCAATGACGGCAACCGCTACGACCAGGAATTGAAGAGTCTCCGTATGGGAGCTGACGTAGTAATAGCTACTCCTGGCCGACTCATCACCCATATTAGTCTGGGAAATGTAGATTTAAGTAAGGTAAGCTTCTTTATCCTTGACGAGGCAGACCGCATGCTTGACATGGGTTTCTCTGAGGATATCATGACCATCGCCAAGAAATTGCCTCAGTCTTGCCAGACTATCATGTTTTCTGCAACCATGCCTACCAAGATCGAGGAACTGGCAAAGAGCTTGCTGAAGAATCCTGTAGAAATCAAACTTGCTGTCAGCAAACCTGCCGAGAAAATCAAACAAGAAGCCTACGTCTGCTATGAGGCTCAGAAAATGAGCATCATCAAGGATATCTTCAAGGCTGGTGACCTGAAGCGCGTCATCATCTTCTGCGGAAGTAAGACAAAGGTGAAACAGCTCTCTGCTTCACTACAACAACAGAAGATCAACTGTGGGGAAATGCACTCCGACCTTTCTCAGCAAGAACGTGATGATATCATGTTCAAGTTTAAGAGCGGCCAGATTGATGTGTTGGTTGCTACGGATATTGTTGCCCGCGGTATCGATATCGATGATATCACATTAGTTATCAACTTCGACGTTCCGCACGACACAGAAGACTATGTACACCGTATCGGCCGTACCGCTCGTGCAGATAGAGACGGAAGAGCCATTACCTTGGTTACGGAAATGGATATCTACTGGTTCCAGCAGATAGAAAAGTTCCTGGAAAAAGTGGTAGAAAAGATGCCATTGCCTGCAGAGTGTGGCGAAGGTCCTGAGTATGTCAAGATGGACAAGCCTAAGAAACCGGGTAAAAACAATGGCAACGGCAAGACCAGTGCAAAGAGCCGCCGCCAGAAAGACCGCGACCAGACTGCACACAAGCGCAAGCCGAACAAACAGAACAACCGTCAGGAAAAGGCTCCTCGCCAGCAAGGTGAACAACAGGGCGAACAGGTTACAAACAAGCCAAACAACAGAAATGGCAGAAACGGCAAACAGCAGAATGCAAATAAGCAGAATTCCGAAAAGCAGCAGAATGCCAACAAGCAGCAGAACGCCAACAAGCAGCAGCCAAGAAATAACCGTCAGCAGAATACCGAAGGTAAGCAGGAGGGTGAAAACAGACAAGGCGGAAAGCGCAACAATAGAAACAACCGCAACAGACAGGACAATCGCAAGAACGGCGAGCAGCGCAATAACAACCAGCGCAGCAATGCACCAGAAAACGTACGTCCTGGCAGCAACGGAAGAGGAAGAGGTGTTGCACAGAAGAAGGCTAACGAGAAATCAAATTCTCGCAAACCAACTCCAATTGTCAACCCTCAGAAGAAAGAAAATGTCGTAAAGAAATTCATCAAACGAATTTTCGGTTTCAAGAAATAGCTCTAAATTTACAACAAATTGCGAATTTTTGAGTTATTATAAAAGAAACAAAACAAAATTAATAGTGAAATGAAGAAATTAATCATCTTTTCGCTCATGCTTTTCATGGTCTCATCAGTAGCCATGGCTCAATCTTCCAGCATGACCGACGACCAAGTGATGCAATTTGTGGTAAAGGAGCACGGCTCTGGAACCTCGAATGCACAAATCGTCACCAAGTTGATGCAACGCGGTGTTGATATTTCACAGATTCGACGTGTACGCACTCGCTATGAAAAGGAAGCCAAACAAGGCGGCCTTGCCAGCGCTACAGGAAAAGTCTCATCAAACGGCTCGCGCCTACGTACCAACAATGGTAAAACCCGTGAAGATTACGGGAAAGAGGCAGATAAAGAGGCCAGCAACTATAGCAACTATAGAATCAAAGGCCAGCGCGACTACTCCTATAATCATACATACGACAATCATGACGAAGAGTACATGGATATGCAGAATGAAATGTATGGCATCTATCCTGACTCTACACAGATGCTCCGCCATTTGCTGGCTGAACAGAAGTACAATCGCAAGAAGGTCTTCGGTCGCGACATCTTTAATAATAAGGAGTTGAGCTTTGAGCCTAATATGAATATCGCAACCCCACAGAACTATCGCTTGGGTCCTGGTGATGCTGTCATCATCGACATCTATGGTGCATCCCAGAGAACCATCGAGAGTACTGTTTCTCCAGATGGAACTGTTACCATCGAGGGGTATGGTCCGGTGAATGTCAGCGGCCTCACCGTTGCTCAGGCTAATGCAAGATTGCGCGGTACATTAGGTAGCAGATATTCTTCCAGCCATATCAAGTTGACAGTAGGCCAGACCAAGACCATTATGGTCAATGTGATGGGTGAGGTAAAGACTCCTGGAACCTATACCCTCTCAGCCTTCGCTACCGTTTTCCATGCCCTCTACATGGCTGGAGGAACCAACGATCTGGGTACACTCCGTAATATTAAGGTATATAGAAACAACAGGTTGGTTACTGTAGTTGATATCTACGACTACATCCTCAATGGTAAGTTGACAGGCAATGTACGACTTGCAGACAATGATGTGATCGTAGTGGGTCCATACGACTGTCTGGTCAACATTACGGGTAAGGTAAAACGTCCGATGTTCTATGAGATGAAAAAGAACGAGAGCATCAATTCCCTGCTCAAGTATGCCGGCAATTTCACTGGTGATGCTTATAAGAAATCGGTACGTGTGAACAGAAAAACTGGAAGAGAATATGCTGTATTCAATGTTGACGAATTCGACTTTGCCAGTTTCCACATTGCTGATGGCGATTCTGTAAGCGTTGACTCCATCCTGCCAAGATATGCCAATACGGTAGAAATAAAGGGTGCTGTATTCCGTCCTGGTATGTACAATATCGGCGAACAGATCAACAGCGTTCGTTCTCTGGTAGAACATGCAGAGGGTCTTACTGAAGATGCATTCACCAATAGAGCGGTCATGCACAGAATGAAACCAGACCGTACATTGGAAGTTATCAGTATGGATATCGCAGGTATCATGAGCGGAAAGGTGGCAGATATTCCTTTGAAAGAAAATGATGTGCTCTTCATCCCTACCCGACAGGATAAACTGATAGAGCGAACCATCACAATCCGCGGCGAGGTACAGTATCCAGGAACCTACAAATATGCCGATAATGAAACCATTGAAGACTTCGTTCTTCAGGCTGGTGGTCTGACCGACAAGGCATCCACCGTGAATGTCAACGTAAGCCGCCGTGTTTCTGATGCCAAGGCATTGCAACCAGACAGTTTGATTGCCCAGACATTCACCCTCTCCCTGAAGGACGGTTTTGTCATTGATGGAACTCCTGGCTTTGTTCTGATGCCTTTCGACGAAGTTTCCATCCGCAAGAGTCCTGCATACAACGAACAGGAAAATGTGAGCATCGAGGGTGAGGTTATGTTTGCTGGTGCTTACACACTCACCAAGCGTAATTCCCGCATCAGCGACCTGTTCTACAAGGCAGGTGGAGCTACCAATGAGGCATATATCAAGGGAGCTCGCTTAATTCGTAGAGCCAACAGTTCAGAGAAAGCCCGTATGGAAGCGGTTCTGAAGATGCAGCGTGAGCAACAGCAGAAGAATCTCCTCCAGTTGGCAGCAAGCAGTAACAGCGGCAATCTCCAACAGGTTGCTGAAGGAGCCAAGAATGCAGAATTGGAGAAATTCAATGTTCCAGATGAATATCCTGTAGGAATCGACCTGGCTGCTGCGCTCAAGAATCCTGGTTGCGATGATGACCTGGTACTGCGTGAAGGAGACCGACTGGTCGTTCCACAATATACAGGAACCGTAAAAATCAATGGTGCTGTGATGTATGCCAATACTGTTGCCTATGAAAAGGGCAAACGAGCAAGCTACTACATAGACCAAGCTGGCGGTTTTGCTTCTGATGCCATCAAGAGTAAGTCGTACATCATCTATATGAATGGTAAGGTTGCCAAGGTTGGCCATGGTGCTAAAGTTCAACCTGGTTGCGAAATTGTTGTTCCTGCCAAGTTGAAGCGCAAGATGAGTATTGCAGAAACGATGAGCCTCGGTACAAGTATGTCGAACATCGCAGCCATGATTGCCACAATTGCTAATTTGAGCAAGTAATATTCCAATGCAAATAACACCATCTATTGAAAAATAGCACCGCTTATTTGTTTGAAATTATTTAATTTATATTTAATAAAACTCCCCAGATTCCTGACGAATCTGGGGAGTTTCTTTTTATAGTGACCTCGTGACTGTTTTCTGTTGTCCCAGCATTTTCATTTCTCATTTGTAACTTCTCATTTGTAATTTCTCATTTATTTTGCAAAGAGCAATAAAAAGGCGAGAAGTCAGGAGACCTCTCGCCGGAAATATAAAAATCTACTAATTAATCCAAGTTCAAGCTCTTCTTGATAGCCTCGATCTTCTCCATAGCAGCTGCTGTACAACGGTTATAGCAACCTGCGCACTTGAATGAAGGATCCTTTACCTCAATATAGAACTTAATCTTAGGCTCTGTACCTGAAGGACGAACACTCACCTTGGTGTTATCATCACAGAACCACTGGAGTACATTGCTTGTTGTAGGCATATTGAGCTTCTCTACACTGCCATCAGCATGCTTAGCCTCCAAGCTCTGGTAGTCCTTCCAAGTTACTATCTTGCTGCCACCCAACTCCTGTGGAGGGTTAGCACGGAAATCAGTCATCATCTGCTTGATTTCATCAGCACCCGTTTTACCAGGACGAACTACGTTTACAGTGAATTCCTTGCTGAAACCATACTCTGCATAGATCTGCATCAAGAGATCGTAGAGAGTCTTGCCCTGATCCTTAGCCCAAGCAGCGATTTCGCAAATGAGGCAGATAGAAGCAGGAGCATCCTTATCACGTACCTTATCGTATGGCAAGAAACCGAAGCTCTCCTCACCACCACCGATGTACTGCTGCTTGCCCTCAGAGATAGCAATCTCGCGTGCAATCCACTTGAAACCAGTGTAGCAGTCGCGCAACTCTACGTTGTTCTTCTTGGCAATCTCAGCGATAACCTCTGTTGTTACGATGGTCTTTACGAGGAAGTCTGTTGGCTTCAACTTGCCCAACTTCTTCTTGTTCTCAATGATATAGTAGCAGAACATCATGGCTGTCTGGTTACCATTGATGATCATCCATTCGCCCTTGTCATCGCGGCAAACGATAGCAAGACGGTCAGCATCTGGGTCGGTAGCTACTACGAGGTCAGCATTCAACTTAGTACCGAGCTTCATACCAAGGGTCATAGCCTCAGCATTTTCTGGGTTAGGAGAAACAACGGTTGGGAAATTGCCATCTACAACCATCTGCTCAGGAACTACATTGATATTCTGGAAGCCCCATGAACGCAAGCAGAGAGGAACGATGACACGACCTGTACCATGCATAGCTGAGTAAACAATGTTGAGGTCCTTCTGACGATTGATGACATCCTGGTCGATCATGGCAGAATGAACAGCAGTCATATAGTCATAATCCATCTCACCACCGATAATCTTAATCAAATCCCAGTTAGCCTCAAACTTCACCTGATCGATAGTAACCTTGTTCACCTCCTCAATGATACCCGTATCATGTGGAGCCAAAACCTGAGCACCATCACTCCAGTAAGCTTTGTAACCATTGTACTCCTTAGGATTGTGAGAAGCAGTTACGTTCACACCAGCCTTAGCACCGAGCTCGCGGATAGCGAAAGAAATCTCTGGTGTAGGACGGAGGCTTTCAAAGAGATAAGCCTTGATACCGTTGGCAGAGAAGATAGCTGCAACTGTCTCTGCAAAGAGACGAGAATTGTTACGGCAGTCGTGACCTACCACTACAGAGAGGTTCTCCTCACCTGGGAAAGCCTTGAGGATGTAGTTGGCGAAGCCTTGAGTAGCCATACCTACAATATACTTGTTCATACGGTTGGTTCCTGCGCCCATGATACCGCGTAAACCACCTGTACCAAACTCCAAGTTCTGATAGAAAGCATCTACGAGAGCTGATTTGTCTTCAGCCTCGAGCATTGCCTTTACTTCATTACGTGTTTCTTCATCAAAAGCGGGAGTGAGCCACTGCTGTGCTCTTTCTTCACACTGCTTGATTAATTCTGCGTTATTAGCCATAGTCTGATTATATATATGTTATTAATAATTTGAGTACAAAGATATATAAATTATTTCATAAACCCAACAAGTTTGGAGTTTTTTTTGTATTTTTGCACTTTGAAACGGAAATGAAAATAGAATATTGCTAAATATTAGCATTATTCTATTAGTTTATGGTAATAATTTAAGATTAAAAAAATATGGAAATATATTATACGGGCGTTATCATCGCCATTTCCACCTTTGTAATAATAGGTATCTTTCATCCTATCGTGATGAAGACGGAATATTATACGGGCATCCGGTTCTGGTGGATATTCCTCGTTGCCGGCATTCTCTGCATCGGTGCAGCCTTTCTGATTGCCAATGTACTCTTCTCTGCCATTTTAGGCGTGATAGGTGCCTCCTGTCTGTGGAGCATCGGTGAACTCTTCGAACAGAGAGAGCGATGCGAGAAAGGCTGGTTCCCGAAAAATCCGAAACGGATTGGAAAGGGATATTACAGGGACGAGGAGAAAGTGAAGAACGAAGAGTGAAGAATAAAGAACGATCATGAAGACAGAACTGATATTGGTCGGAAAGACCGTAAACAAGCATTTTATTGCGGGCATCAAGGACTATGCTGAGCGCATCACCCACTATATGCCCTTCAATATTACAACTATTCCTGAGCTCAAGAATACGAAAAGCCTCAGCGAACAGCAACAGAAGGAAAAAGAAGGGGAAATGATTCTAAAACTCCTGCAACCTTCAGATACCGTTGTATTGATGGACGAACATGGTCAGGAATTCCGCAGCATCGAATTTGCTAAGTGGATAGAACGTAAGCAGGCTACTGCCAGAAGACTTGTCTTCATCATTGGTGGTCCTTATGGTTTCTCGCAGGCTGTTTATGACCGTGCCAACGAGAAGATTTCCCTCTCCAAGATGACTTTCTCGCATCAGATGGTGCGCCTCATCTTCACGGAAGCGCTCTATCGTGCCTGTACTATTATAAAAGGTGAACCTTATCATCATGAGTAAAGGTAAAAGGGTAAAAGGGTAAAAGGATAAAAAAGTAAAAAGTAAAAAATGGCAAAAGATAAATATATTGAGATAAAAGGAGCCAGGGCTAACAATCTCAAAAACATAAATGTCAAGATACCTCAAGGTAAATTTGTTGCCATCACGGGTGTCTCTGGTTCTGGTAAGTCATCGTTGGCTTTCGACACACTCTATGCCGAAGGTCAGCGCCGTTATGTGGAATCTCTATCTTCATACGCCCGACAGTTTTTGGGTCGAATGAGCAAACCAGAATGTGACTTCATCAAGGGATTGCCACCTGCCATCGCCATCGAGCAGAAAGTTATTTCCCGTAACCCACGTTCCACCGTGGGCACCAGTACTGAAATTTACGAATATCTCAGATTGCTCTATGCACGCATAGGAAAAACTATCTCTCCTATCAGCGGACAGGAGGTAAAACGCCATACCACAGAAGATATCTTATCTTGTACCCGACAATATTCCAAGGGAACCAAGTTTGTTATCCTTTCCCCTCTTCACATCGCTGAGGGACGGAGCCTCAGCAAGCAGTTGGAGATGTATATCCAGGAAGGATATGCACGCATCTTGGTGAAAAACGAGTTCGAACGCATCGAAGACTTTCTGGATAAAGCCAATAGCGGCGAAATGCTTTCGCCTGAAGTAAGCATGAAGGATCTTCTTGAAGCCTCTGACGAAAAACTCAAGAAGCTGATGACTGAAACGGGGATGGAAATCTTTCTCGTGATAGACCGTTCTTCCGTAAGTGAAGAAAAAGATGATATCAGCCGTCTCATGGATTCTGCGGAAACGGCATTCTACGAGGGAGATGGCGCCTGCCGCCTCCTGTTCTTGCCAAGCAAGATTGCCTATGATTTTTCTACCCGTTTCGAAGCTGATGGTATGACCTTCGAGGAACCGTCAGACAATATGTTTTCCTTCAATTCTCCCTTAGGTGCCTGTCCTACCTGCGAGGGTTACGGAAGTGTAATCGGAATCGACGAAAAACTCGTCATCCCTAATACTTCCCTGAGTGTTTATGATGGTTGTGTAGTTTGCTGGCGAGGCGAGAAGATGGGTATGTGGCTCAAGGAATTTATCCGCAGAGCTGAACCCTATAATTTTCCTATCTTCAAACCATACTTCGAACTCTCTCAAAAAGAGAAAGATTGGCTTTGGCATGGTCTTCCTTCCGAGAAGGATCGTGAGCCACACGACAGGGTGAGCATTGACGAATTCTTCAGAATGGTGAAGGAAAACCAATATAAGATACAGTACCGCGTGATGCTCAGCAGATTCCGCGGCAAGACGATTTGTCCAGATTGCCACGGCACTCGCTTAAAGAAAGAAGCCAACTACGTGAAGATTGGCGGCAAAAGTATTACTGAACTCGTGGAGATGTCTATCACCAATCTCAAGATCTGGTTTACCAAACTGGAACTGACCGAACACGAGAAATGCGTGAGCAAAAGACTTTTTGCCGAGATTACCAACCGTCTGCAGTTCCTGCTGGATGTGGGACTCGGTTATCTCACGCTCAATCGTCTTTCCAACTCCCTTTCAGGAGGTGAAAGCCAGCGCATCAACCTGACCACCAACTTAGGTTCTTCACTTGTAGGAAGTGTCTATATTCTCGACGAGCCAAGCATCGGTCTTCACAGCAGAGATACAGCACGACTCATCAAGGTGCTGAGAGAATTGCAGCAATTAGGAAATACGGTAGTCGTCGTAGAGCATGACGAGGAAATCATGCGGGCTGCCGACTACCTGATAGATATCGGTCCGGATGCTGGTCGTCTGGGCGGTCAACTGGTTTATGCCGGTCCTGCTTCGGAGTATTCTACTACCGACAAGGAAGCCCAGCAGAAGCTCTTGGAGAAATACCCTGATAGTTACACCATCAAGTATCTCACCCATCATGAAAAGATAGAAACACCAACAAGCCATCGTGCCTGGAACCGTTTCATCGAAATCAAGGGTGCCAGAATGAATAACCTGAGAGGCATCGACGTCAAGTTGCCACTCAATGTTTTTACGGTGGTGACAGGTGTCTCTGGTTCCGGCAAGAGTTCACTCATCAAGGGCATCCTCTTCCCTGCCATGCGCCGCCATTTAGACTTGGTGGCAGATGCACCAGGTGAGCACTTAGGTTTAGAAGGCGATGTCAACGCCATCAAGCATGTGGAGTTTGTGGATCAGAACCCTATCGGTAAAAGTTCCCGCAGCAACCCTGCCACCTATCTGAAGGCATACGATGCCATCCGTTCGCTCTTTGCCAACCAACCGTTGTCAAAACAGATGGGATTCACTCCTGCCTATTTCTCCTTCAATGCTGAGGGAGGAAGATGTGAAGAGTGCAAGGGAGCAGGTTATGTAACAATCGAAATGCAATTCATGGCAGACCTGGTTTTGCAATGCGAAGCATGCAAAGGCAAACGATTCAAGCACGATATCCTTGAGGTACAATACGGAGGTAAGAATATTAATGATGTGCTCAACATGACCGTGAACGAAGCTATCGAATTCTTTGCAGACGAGAAGAACCAGCACAATAATGGTGACTTCGATTCCTGCCGCGTCATCGTCAGCCGTTTACGCCCTTTGCAGGAAGTCGGATTAGGCTATATCAAGCTCGGACAGAATTCAAGTACGCTTTCTGGTGGAGAAAACCAGCGTGTCAAACTTGCCTTCTTCATCGGTAAGGAAGATCAGGAACCTACCCTCTTCATCTTCGACGAGCCTACCACCGGTCTGCACTTCCATGATATCAAGCGACTGCTTCATGCTTTCAATGCACTCATTGAGAGAGGGCACTCACTGGTTGTCATCGAGCATAATCTTGATGTCATCAAATGCGCCGACTATATCATCGACCTCGGTCCTGAAGGAGGTGACAAGGGTGGCAACCTGGTTGTTGCCGGTACACCAGAGGAAGTGATGCAATGCAAGAAGAGTCTTACAGGACAATTTCTGGCTCAATTGCTTGATAAAGAATAGAATATCGCATGATTAAGTATAAAATATTGTAAAAAAGTAGCAGAATACTAAACTTTATGCGTAACTTTGCATCCAATATGCAAATAAAAAGTTGAATATAAATAAAATCAAAGATATGAAAAGATTTATCTTAGCGCTGACAATGCTTGTTGCCATGGTAGCAACAGCAAGCGCACAGGCAGAAATCAAGTTTGACAAAGTGGTACACAACTTTGGCAACTTCAGTGAGAAGTCTCCTGTACAGAAGACTACTTTCACTTTCACAAACGTAGGCAATAAGCCATTGATTATCAATCAGGCCATCGCCAGTTGCGGCTGCACTATTCCAGCCTATACCAAGCAGCCTATCGCACCAGGTCATAAAGGTCAGATTACTGTAACATACAATGGCAAGGGTATGTTCCCTGGTCATTTCAAGAAGTCTATCACCGTTCGTAGCAATGGCAACGTTGAGATGACACGCCTTTACATCGAGGGTGTCATGGTGGAAGAACAGAAATAAATCTGATTGCACTGAAACTAAAAAATGATATTTTATTTTTCTGGTACAGGAAATACCCGCTGGGCTGCCATCAAATTGGCAACAGCTACACATGAGCGACTGATTGATATTGCCGAAGAAATGAGGCTCATCAAAAAATCAGGCGCCCAATATACTGAGCCGTTCATCTTGGAAAAAGGTGAACGGCTTGGTTTCGTTTTCCCCGTTCATGGTTGGAGGGTTCCAAGACTTGTCAGGGAATTTATAGCTAAACTTCAGGTCAATCTACCAACTGAAGAAGTGCACCCCAACCATGAATCGCCAGTTCCAAGCCCCGTTTACGCCTATGCAGTCTGTACGGCTGGTGACAGTATCGGACTGACCATAAAGAATCTCAACGAAACGATTGCCTCCAATTCTTCCTTATCGAATATCGGAGTGCAAGAAGTAGCCTCTTCCTTCTCTCTCATCATGCCTGAGTCATACGTAGGATTACCTTTCATGGATGTCGATCCGAAGGAAAAGGAGATGCGGAAAAAGGAGAAGTCTGCTTTGGAACTGGAAGAAATCAGCGAGGAGATTTTCAATCGTAAGGAAGGTATCTGCAGATTGGTAAAAGGTCCTATTCCATGGTTTTTCACCAAGGTTGTGGGTGGTTTCTTTGAAAAAGTTCTCATTACAGACAAGCGTTTTCACGTCACAGCAGACAAATGTGTGAAATGTGGCATCTGCGCCCATGTCTGTCCCGTTGGAGATATTGATGGCGGTAAAGGGAAAATGCCTGTATGGCTGCATCATGACGACTGCCTCACATGTTTCAATTGTTACCACCATTGTCCGCACCATGCCATCGAGTTTGGTCACCAGACCCAGAAGAAGGGACAATATTATTTCAAATAAAAAAATTTCTATCAAACAAATAAAGTTATCATTTAGCATTCAAATAAAGCATCCATCAAACGAAATTAGCATTAATAATTAAAAATCATTATATGAAGAAGATTTTACTTAGCATTGCATTTGCTCTGATGGGCATCGCAAGCGGCTTTGCTGCAAAAGCATACTCTGGCATTATCACTGTTACCCAAAGCGACGGAACAGAATTGAACGTCAGAATATATGGTGACGAACATTTCAATTGGCTCACCACAGAGGACGGAGTTCTTCTTGTACAAGAAGGAAACAACTACTATATTGCAGAAACTACCTCATACGGCACATTGAAAGCTACAAAATTTATTGCCCACAATGCTACCAAACGTGTGCCTGCAGAAATCAAAGCCATCAAAAAGCAAGACCTTTCACGCTTTAGAAGTTATGCCATCGAACAAGCATCAACAGCAAAAGCGATGGGCACAGGAAACAACGGAGTGAAGTATTTTCCACATAGTGGCAGTCCAAAAGCATTGGTTATTCTGGTTGAGTTTTCTGACACACCCTTCCAAAGTGGAGAGAAAGCCAAGAATGTTTTTGAGCACTTCCTCAAAGGAAAGGCTGAGGACAACTTACCCGATGGATATGAAGCATATACAGGTTCATACAATAATAAGAACTTACGCAACAAAGGAAGTGTTTCTGACTATTTTTACGACATGAGTAAGGGCACATACACTCCACAGTTTGATGTCGTAGGTCCGTATAAACTCAATCATTCTTCTCTTTACTATGGACAAGGTGACAAAGACAACACCTATGCCCTTGTCAGCGATGCCTGTAAAGCAGCCGATAAAGATGTTGACTTTTCACGATATGATGCAGACGGTGACGGAATGGTAGATCTCGTGTATATCATATACGCAGGCTATCCTGCCAGCATGTCGGGCAATCCAAATGACATTTGGCCAAAGTCTGGACCTGGTGATGGCGGTTTCGGAACCTATGACGGCAAAAAGGTCTGCAGATATGGAGTTCATGCAGAACTCAACTTTGGACGGGAATTGAACCAAAAGAACGGTTTCTTACTTAGCGGAATCGGACTGTTCTGCCATGAATTCTCTCATACGCTCGGTCTGCCCGACCTTTACCCTACTGTTGACGCATCAAAAGTAGATAATCAAAATCCAGAGATGTGGGATTTGATGGACGGAGGAGAATATACTTATAATGGCGGCTACTGCCCTACTCCTTATTCACCTTGGGAATTGTATGTAATGCGTTGGACTTCTCCTGTAGAATTAGGAGATGAAGCCAAACAAGTTACATTAAATTCCTACTATAAAGAGAGAACTGCTTACAAGATTAATGGAGAAAATGACGAATACCTTCTTATCCAAAATATCCAAAAAGGCGGATGGTGGAATGGGATTGCAAATGTTTACAACACAGGTATGCTGATTTGGCGAATTGACTATGGCACTAAAGATGTCAACCTTTTTGACAATCCCAATAACAACATAGGCAAACCAAAAGTCATGATTGTTCCTGCTGATGGTTATGTAATCTCTGACTACAACCATGGTGATGGCAAACAATGGACCGATGCAGAATACAAGGCCAGCCTTCAAGCAGATCCATTCCCAGGTACTACAAATAAGACCGAACTTTTGAGTGTCGTACTCAACAACAGCACATTGGAAAAGCCTTTCTACAACATCAAGGAGACCGACGGCGTCATTACCTTCGATTATCTCAAGGACTTTGCTACAGGTATCGACAGCCCTGTCATCCAGCAGAATCAGGAGAAGGATACACGTATCTTCACCCTCGATGGTCGCTACTTGGGCACAGATGTTAGTCAGCTCACCAAGGGAGTTTACATCATCGGAAAGAAGAAGGTTATCATCAAGTAAGACACATAATTCTTTACAATACATTTCAAATGCGAATTCGCTGGATAGCGAATTCGCATTTTTTGTTTACCCCACTTTCATTTTTCCCTGCCCACGGAAAAATTTGCGCTTGGGCAAGGAGAAATTTTTCCTTGCCCAAACTCTATTTCCTCACTCAGTTTATAAGAAGGCAAATCTGCAGAAAGCCTACGAATTATTTTAACAGAGCTTTTTTTTCATTCCTATACATAAAAACTTTCTACTGAAAAAAAAATAGCAGAATCATTTGGCTACTTGCTCAAATTATATTATCTTTGCATTCAATATGAGAATAGATATTATCACTGTATTACCGGAAATGCTGGAGGGATTCTTCAATGAGTCTATCCTGGCACGTGCACAGAAGAAGGGTCTCGCAGAGATTCATCTCCATAACTTGCGTGATTATACATTAGATAAATGGAAACGAGTAGATGACTATCCATACGGAGGAAGTGCCGGCATGGTGATGCAATGCGAACCTATCGACCGCTGCATTACAGCCCTGAAGGCAGAGCGCGAATATGATGACGTCATCTATGTTTCTCCAGACGGAGAGACTTTCAACCAGAAGATTGCCAATGAGATGTCTATGCAAGGCAACCTCATCATCCTCTGCGGTCACTACAAGGGTATTGACCAAAGAGTGAGAGACCATCTCATCACCCGTGAGATTTCTGTAGGCGACTACGTATTGACAGGTGGCGAACTTGCTGCAGCCATTATCTCTGATGCAGTAATCCGTTTGGTTCCAGGAGTCATCAGCGATGAACAAAGCGCTCTCTCCGACTGTTTTCAGGACGACATTCTTGCAGCCCCTATCTATACCCGACCAGCAGACTATAAGGGTTGGAAAGTTCCAGAGATACTGCTGAGCGGAAATGAGGCTAAGATTCGCCAATGGGAATTTGATCAGGCCATGGAAAGAACCAGACGCCTGCGTCCTGATTTATTGGAAGAATAAAGATGCATTGGAATAAATCATAAAGTTGAGTCTTTGAGATAAAAACCAAATAAGTCATTTAGCATGACTGTCTGAAAGAGACTGCATGACTAAATGACTTATTTTTATTTGAAATTCTGGCAGAATCTCTCTCCCAAAGTGAAGCCTTCTTCGTATAACCGTTCCAATTTGAGAGTATCTTTCTCAATACGTCCCACCTCAAGCGGACGAAGCGGGCGAATACATGTGATCTTACCCGCAGCCTCCAGGTCATCTACAAGTTGGATTTGTTCATTATATACCTTATGACGATGACTCAGAGCAACACGAAGACGAGGATAGTTCGTATATAAATAAGGTATCTTGCGATCCTTCCCATGATCACGCCACCCTTTGTTGCGGGTCAGTATCACCACATTATGCTCATATCCCATATCGATGGCGTGCTGAACAGGAATACTGTCGGCAATACCACCATCCAGCATTGGGATACCATCCACATTCACAATCTTGCTGACATAAGGCAAGCTGCTTGAAGCTCTGACGATATCCAGAGCACGCTGCTTATCATGAGTTTCAGAAAGATACATGGCATGCCCCGTCAGACAATTGGTCGTTACCATCTCAAAACCTTCCGCATGCTGGAAAAAAGTATCAAAATCGAAAGGCAACAACTGGTTGGGAAATTTATCATAAAGCAACCGGCGGTCGAAGATGCAACCTTGAGTAACCAGATGCCGAAGACCGATATATTCATACCGATCCAAGTAATCGATATTGGAAATACGGGCACGACGAGGTTGTCGACTGATATACGACATACCATTGCAAGCACCTGCAGAAACAGCCACCGTATATGGGAAATACAAATCGTGTTTCATGAAGGCATCCAGTACCCCGCTTGTAAACACACCTCTCATTCCGCCTCCTTCCAAGACCAGTCCCGTTTTTCTTTCCATCTTCATACCATTTACCTGTTTTTTTATTCATTTTTGCACAAAAAGCGGGCTTTTATTATTAATTATTTATAAATTCTCACTTTTTATACGATTTTGCTTGCAAAGATAAGCATTTTTTGGGAAATAATCACTAACTTTGCACCAAAATATAACAAAAAACTAAAAATATGTTTAGTAAGGACACTTACATTCAGCGCCGCCAAGAGCTTAAGAAGCTTGTAGGTGAAGGCGTAATTTTGATTTTCGGAAATAACAATTCACCTTGTAATTTCCCTAACAATGGATACTATCCATTCCGTCAGGACTCTACTTTCCTCTATTATTTCGGACAGCAGCGCGATG
>ENA-OPCZ01000407-OPCZ01000407.1-human-gut-metagenome-genome-assembly--contig:-NODE-407-length-27656-cov-2.273903_pt1 | contig 27656 bp, 20 predicted proteins | sample MGYA00241566_ERZ501483 | MGnify/ENA primary metagenome ERZ501483 (study PRJEB25962, sample SAMEA1965191) | human gut metagenome | biome: human gut; feature: human-associated habitat; material: faeces... | reverse complement strand
CATCATTAATTAATGCACATTTCATATCAGCTCCAAAAATTCCTGTTTCTACATGAATACCTTGGCTTCTTAAACTTTCATTAAAGTAATCATAAAGCGGTGAAGAGATATCAGGCTTAGCTGCATCGATAAAGCTTGGTCTTCTTCCTTTACGACAGTCTGCATATAAAGTGAATTGAGAAATAGAAAGAATAGATCCTTCTACATCTATGAGTGAACGATTCATTTTTTGGTTTTCATCTTCAAAGACTCTTAAGTGGATGACCTTTTCTACAAGACGATCTATAATTTCATGAGTATCATCATTATTAAAACCTACAAGAATCATATAACCCTTATTAATGGCACCATGTACTTCTCCATCAATTGTCACACTTGCTTCTTTTACTCTTTGTAAAACAATTCTCATATTACTCTCTCCTTATAAAATCATGTTATAATTATACATGATTCTAAAACGAAAGGAAATAAACTATGATTCATAAGACACTTGCAGATTCCATGCGTCCTATTGGACTTGATGATGTAATCGGCCAAAAGCACCTTGTAGGAGACAATAAATTATTAAGACAATTTGTCAAGAAGGAGCATCCAATGTCCATTATTTTATATGGACCACCTGGATGTGGAAAAACAACTATGGCTAAGGCCCTCGCTCATGATTTAAATATACCATATCGTATATTCAATGCCTCTACTGGTAATAAGAAAGAGATGGACCAGATTATCACTGAAGCGAAACTTTCAGAAGGTTTGTTTGTGATTGTAGATGAAGTGCATCGTTTAAATAAAGATAAGCAAGATCATTTACTGCCTTATATCGAGAGTGGATTGTTGATTATCGCAGGCTGCACAACTGCCAATCCATATCATTCTATCAATCCTGCAATTCGCTCAAGATGTCATTTATGTGAAGTAAAGCCCTTGAATAATGAAGAGATTGTGGAAGCTTGTCAAAGAGCTGCAGTCAGTGAGAGAGGACTTAATAATCAATATGAAATAGATCAAGAAGTATATGATTATATTGCAAGAATGAGCAGCGGTGATGTGCGTTATGCTTATAATTGTTTGGAACTTGCAACTATTTATGCGCCAGATACACATATCACATTAGAAATCATCCAGGAAGCTGTTCCACGCGCCAATATGCAATTTGATAAAGATGAAGATCAATACTATGATACTTTAAGTGGTTTGCAGAAATCTATTAGAGGATCTGACCCAAATGGTGCTCTTTATTATTTTGCAAAACTTATAGATGCAGGAGATATAGAGTCACTAGAACGAAGACTGATTACAACTGCTTATGAAGATATAGGACTAGCCAATCCTAATGCGTGTATGCGTACTGTTTTAGCCTTCCAAGCAGCTAAGACAATTGGTTTTCCTGAAGCAAGAATTCCTCTCGCAAGCTGCATTATAGAATTGGCTTTATCACCTAAATCAAAATCGAGTGAAAATGCGATAGATGCAGCACTTGCGTCTTACCACAACGAACCACATAAAGCACCACAATATATACGTTTAACTCCTGTTGGTATAGATGAGGAAGATCGTTATGATTATAATAGACCTGATTTATGGGAATATCTTCAATATCTTCCTGATGAAATTAAAGATGCTCAGTTCTATGTACCTTGGCTGACAAGCCGTTATGAAAAATCATTAACTGAAAACTATCAAAGAATTCTTAAACACGGAAGAACTACAAATATCAGAAAACTCAAAAAAGATAAGCCTCGTTAGACTTATCTTTTTTTATACCATTCTTCGATATCTTTTAATACTTGGTGAATTGTGGAATCAAAATCTTCTAGATTGACATCGTACCAATGTACATCAAATTGGTTATTAAACCATGTATATTGTCTTTTCGCATAGTTACGTGAATGTTTCTTGATTTCTTCTATGACCTGTTCTTTTGTTTTTGAACCTTCAAAGTAATCAAACCATTCCTTATAACCAATAGCCTTCATAGACTGCGCGTTACGTGATAAACCTGAATCATAGATTTTCTTGACTTCTTCTTCTAATCCCTGTTCAATCATTAAATCAACACGTTTATTAATACGCTCATAAAGAATAGGACGTGGAAGTGTGAGTCCTACAAAATAAATATCATAAACAGGCTTATGTTCCTGAGCTTCTAGAATATCACTTTTTCTTTTTCCTGATTCTTCATAAATTTCAATGGCACGTAATACTCTTTGACGATTATTAGGATGTAGACCTAATGCTGATTGAGGGTCAAAGGATGCCAAATACTGATGTAGTTCTTCATTTGTATAATGGGCATACTTTGCTTTTATTTCATCATGCTTAGATTCTGTTTCTTCAAAAGTATAATCATAAAGAGCACCCTTGATATAAAGACCTGTACCTCCTACCACAATAGGCATATCGATTGTATCGATATAATGACGAACTTCTTTTTGAAATTCACTGACAGAAAATGTTTCATCAGGATTCTTGATATCAATCATATGATGAATAATACCCTGCATTTCTTCTTCTGTTACTTTAGCAGTTCCAATATCCATCGTACGATAGATTTGCATAGAATCACCACTAATGACTTCACCATGAAGTGCTTCTGCTAAAGAAACACCCATACGTGTTTTGCCTACAGCTGTAGGTCCACATACCGCAATTACTTTTTTCATACTACAACCCTCTTAAATAACTTTTCTAATTCATAATCACTATAGAATATGATGGTTGGTCTACCATGAGGACAGACATAAGGATTATCACAGCGCATAAGATTATCTATAATTGTCTGCATATCCTGTGTTGTGAGATATGTATTTCCTTTGACACTTGCTTTACATGCAAGTGTTGCAATAGCATGTTCCTGCATAGCAACAATATCCACACTTTGATTGTTTAAAACTTCTTGAATCATTTCATCAATAAAGATCTTCTCATCGATATTTTTCATCCATAAAGGTAAACCACGTACAATGTATGAATGTCGGCCAAATGATTCAAGATGAATTCCAACTTCTTCCAATAACCCTTTATGTTCATCAATAACAAGACATTCACTTTCAGGATATTCAAAAGTAAGAGGAACAATCATCGGCTGAATGGATAAGTCAGGATGAGAAAACTTATTGAGAAAATATTCATAATTGATGCGTTCCTGTGCTGCATGCTGGTCAATGATATAAAATCCTCTTTCATTTTCTCCTAAAATATAAGTACCTCTTGTTTGGCCAATAACCTTAATTTTTTCTTTAATTGGTTTAAGTGGTTCTTCTTTTGGAGATTCTTTGATTTCTACTTTTTCAGGTTCATAAACAGGCATTTCTTCATGAACAGTTTCAATAACTGGTTCTTCTTTGACTTCTTCAAAAACCTCATCAAGAGGAATAGTCATCTGCGCAAGACTTGGTTTGAAGGATGCTTTTTCTGTTTCTCTAGTAGATGGTTTATAAGTGAGATTCTTTTTTGATAAAGCCTCTTCCAAACCCTTAAGTAGTAATTCCTTTAATTCTGTTTCTTTAGAGAAACGTACTTCTAGTTTTGCTGGATGAACATTTACATCTACAAGATATGGATCTACATCAATCTCTAACACTGCAATTGGATAACGTTTATCAGCTAAATAACGACGATAAACCTCATTGATTGTATTAATCGTTTTCATATTCTTGACATAACGATGATTCACTAGAGTAACAATATGATTCTTTGAAGAACGAGATGTATCAATTTTAGATATATAACCAGCCACATGAAACTCTTCATTGCCAAAATCAACATGAATCATATTTTTTGCAACAGGAATACCATAAATTTCACTAATAACTTCTAACAAATTATTTCTTCCATTTGTCTTGAATATTGTTTTATGGTCATGTATCAGAGTAAAAGATATTTCTGGATGAGCGAGGGCTAGACGCTCTACATAAGAATAAATAGCTGCAAATTCCGCATTAATAGACTTCATATATTTAAGTCTTGCAGGTACATTCTGGAAGATACGTTCTACCGTGATCTTCGTACCGCGATTCATTGCCACACTACCTACATTTTTTCTTTTTCCAAATTCATATTCTACTTTTGTATTTTCTTCGCCATTGTTTGTTTCAAGAGTAAAGACACTAATAGAAGCAATAGAAGGAATAGCTTCTCCTCTAAAGCCTAATGTAGTGATATTGAATAAATCATTTTCATCTACAATCTTACTTGTTGCATGACGGAGAAATGCAAGCGGAATCTGCTCTACTTCCATTCCTGATCCATTATCCGTAATTCGGATCAGTTTCTTACCACCATCTGTAATTTCTACTGTTACCGCAGTTGCTCCTGCGTCTATCGCATTTTCCACAAGCTCTTTTACAACAGAGGAGGGGCGCTCTACGACCTCTCCTGCTGCGATCTTATCAATGGTATTCTGGTCTAAAACTGCAATTTTTCTCAAAGGGATCACCACCGGTTCTTAATTTTGTTCTGCAGGTTATAGAGAATATTCAAAGCTTCCATTGGTGTCAGATTTCCGATCTCCAGGTTTTTGATCTCTTCAATGATATCATTGTCCTGTACCGTGTCAAACAGTGACATCTGTGCCATATCTAACTGATCATAGGTGATCTTCTGCTTTTTCTTTGGAGCAGTCAGATCTTTTACAGCTGCAGTGATATCTGCATCACTGAGCTCCTCTACCAGCTCCTTGGCACGCTGGATCACGGAATCCGGAACACCGGCAAGCTTGGCTACCTGGATACCATAGCTTTTATCTGCTCCGCCTTTTACGATCTTACGCAGGAATACGATATCGTCGCCTTTTTCCTTGACAGCGATACAGTAGTTGTTGACGCCTTCCATGGTGCCTTCCAGTTCGGTAAGCTCATGATAATGGGTCGCAAATAAGGTCTTGGCGCCGCAGAGTTTGGTGTTGCTGATGTGTTCGATCACTGCCCAGGCAATGGAAAGGCCGTCAAAGGTACTGGTTCCACGTCCGATCTCATCCAGGATCAGAAGGCTCTTGCTTGTCGCGTTTCGCAGAATATTTGCCACTTCGTTCATTTCCACCATGAAGGTGCTCTGTCCGCTTGCCAGGTCATCGGATGCACCTACACGGGTAAAAATACGGTCCACAATACCGATGTTTGCCTTCGAAGACGGAACAAACGAACCGATCTGTGCCATCAGCACGATCAGTGCCGTCTGACGCATGTATGTGGACTTACCTGCCATATTGGGACCGGTTATTATCGCACAGCGGTCGTCGGCACAGTCGAGAATAGTATCATTCGGGACAAACGGTTCGCCGTTGAGCATTTTTTCAACAACGGGATGGCGTCCTTCGTTTATCTTTATAACCGGCTCTGCGGACATCTGAGGGCAGACATAGTTATTTTCGAGCGCAGCCTGAGCAAATGAACAGAGGACATCGAGCTGTGCCACTGCCGCAGCGGTACGCTGAACTCTGGCAAGCTCTGCGCCGGTGCGTTTTCTGATATCGTCGAAAATCTCGTATTCGAGCTTGACTATTCTGTCCTGTGCTCCGAGAACTTTTGCCTCGAGGTCTTTTAGCTCCTGAGTAATGAATCTCTCACAGTTTGCAAGAGTCTGTTTTCTTATATATTCATCGGGTACAAGCTCTTTGTAAGCGTTGGGCACTTCTATGTAGTAGCCAAATACCCTGTTATATCCTATTTTAAGTTTCGCTATTCCGGTCTTTTCCTGCTCCTGCTGCTGAATGGCAGCGATATAATCTTTGCCGTTTAAAACTATATCGCGCAGGGAATCAAGCTCCGGATGGAAGCCGTCCTTTATCATGCCGCCCTCGCGAACGGAAAACGGCGGCTCTTCAACTATCGCGGCATCTATCAGCTCATAGATATCGGAAAGCGTGTCCATATTTTCGGCACACTCCTGCATCAGAGAGGACGAGAGCGCCGAGACTTTTTCTTTGAGCTCCGGCAAACACGATGCCGCGAGCGCAAGCGCACGCAGATCCTTTGCACCGGCAGTGCCGAACGATATTCTTGTTATAAGGCGCTCGAGGTCATGTATGCCCGACATACTTTCGCTGAGCTCCTGCCTCGCCATAGGCTGAGAGACAAGCTCTGCCACGGCGTTATGGCGCTTTGTTATGCGTGCCATGCTGAGCAGCGGGCGTTCGAGCCACGCGCGAATCATTCGCTTGCCCATCGGCGTGCGGGTTTTATCGAGCACCCAGAGCAGAGAGCCGCGTTTTTCGCGGTTTCTGAGAGTCTCGACTATTTCGAGGTTGCGCAGAGCCGCAACATCGAGGCGCATGAAATTGAGTTCAGAATAGAACGATATCGAAGATATGTTTTCAAGATCGTTGCGCTGAACTTCGGTGAGATATTTGAGCGCCGCTCCGAGTGCCGGAACCGCCGCGCCCGTCTCGTTGAGTTCAAGCTCGGAGAGACTGTCTTTTTTGAAATGTCTGAGTATTATTTCGGCACTTGACTGCGGGTCGAAATAATTGTCGCCGAGCTCCTGTGCAAGAGCTTCGGTCTTGTTTGAAATGAACGAGAACACCTTGGTAAGAGAGGAAGATGCGGAGTTGAAAACTATCTCGCTGGGCATAAATCTGCCTATCTCGTTGATTATCTTATCGGGAAGCGCGGGAGCGGCAAGCTCGGTCAGGTTGACGGAACCCGTCGAGACATCTATAAAGCAGACACCCGCCGACTCGCCCGTAAAATACACGCTCGCGAGGAAATTGTTTCTGCCCTCGTTGAGCATGCTGTTTTCAATGACCGTACCGGGGGTCAGAACTCTGACGACTTCGCGCTTGACAAGACCCTTTGCGAGTGCGGGATCCTCCATCTGCTCGCATATGGCGACTTTGTAACCCTTTGCAACAAGGCGCGCCATGTAGCTGTCCGCGCTGTGAAACGGCACTCCGCACATCGGGGCACGCTCCTCCTGCCCGCAGGCTCTGCCTGTCAGCACAAGTTCGAGTTCGCGCGACGCAGTTACCGCATCATCAAAGAACATCTCATAGAAATCACCGAGTCTGAACATCAGTATCGTATCGGGATATTTCTTTTTGGTTTCAAAATACTGTTTCATCATCGGAGAAAGCTCTGCCATTCCGATACCGTCCTCTCAGCGGCTGTGCCGCAAAATAAAAAGCTTTCAAGCTCCGCGGGAGTTGCCCGCGGAGCAGGATATGCAATAATCAGCAGCCCGAGCAGCCGGAGCAGTCTCCGCCGCAGTGATGGTGCTCTTCTTCAGGCTCGCAGGTTGCGGGATCTTCGCCCTGGATGCAAAGAGCAAGGATGCCGGTGATATAATGCATCATTTCATCTATCTCGGCTCTTGCAACTTCGTAGTCGCGCATATGCTCGTTCTCCATGACCTTCTTGTAGAGATCGTTGAACTCGGTCTCGTATGCAGCAAGCTTCTGCTCGTTGGCGTCTTCCTTGCTTGCCTCATGCTGATAAGACATATGAACTAGCTGGATCTTGCCCATGAGGTCGTTGAGATCCTTGTCCTCTTCATTTGCCTTCTGAGCCGCCTGGAACTTTGCGTATCTGTCATCCTGCTGGATAGCTGCGCCGAGTTCTCTTGTAAGTTTGATGATGTCCATAACTGTACTCCTTGAAATTTATCTTATATCATTATCCGCAAAGCGGAGATATAGCATTTTTAATCGGCGAGTTCGCCTTTGAGCATCCATATCAGAGCTTCGGTCACTCTGACAGTTCTGAATGAGCCTATAACCGACTCGTCCGCTGGGAACTCGATTATTATATTTCCCTGCGTTCTGCCCGATATATAGCCGTCCTTCTTGGCTTTTGATTCGCAGAGAACGCGGTATTCCCTGCCAACCATCGCAGAAGTTCGCACCGCCGCAATCTTCTCCTGTGCGGCACAGAGCTCCGAAAACCACTTGCCCTTTTCTTCTCTCGAAACGGGGTCGTCCATCTTTGCGGCACGGGTGCCCTCGCGGGGTGAGAAAATAAAAGTATAAAGCGACGTGTACTGCGCTTTTTCAATAAGCTTCACGGTGTCGAGAAACTCTTCGTAAGTCTCGCCCGGAAAGCCGACAATTATATCGCTCGTCACCGAAAGCTCCGGCATGACGCTGCGGGCATATTCGAGCAGGGAGAGATACTTTTCAGCCGTATATCCGCGATTCATTGCTTTTAGCACCCTGTCGTTTCCGCACTGGACGGGAAGATGCAGGTGCTTTGCAACCTTTTCGCACTGCGCCATGGTGTCAAGCAGCTCATGCGTGCAGTCTTTCGGGTGCGAGGTCATGAAACGTATAATAAAATCGCCGTCGATATTATTTATCTCGCGCAGAAGAGAGGCAAAGTTCATCTCGCCATCGCGGTCGTTTCCGTAGGAATTGACATTCTGCCCGAGCAAGGTTATTTCTTTATATCCGCTCTTGACAAGCTCGCGCGCCTCGCTGATTATAATATCGCTGCTGCGGCTGCGCTCGCGTCCGCGGACATAGGGAACTATGCAGTAAGTGCAGAAATTATTGCACCCGTACATTATCGGCAGCCACGCTTTAAAAGTGCTGTCTCGGTGCAGAGGCAAATCTTCCGCGATAACGCCGTCGGAATTTTCGATATCAAATACACGCTTGCCAGTAGACAGAGCGCGGTAAAGCAGCTCAGGGAATTTATGCGCAGCGTGAGTGCCGAAAACTATATCGACAAACGGATAGCTCTTCTGAATCTTTTCGGCTATCCTCTCCTGCTGCATCATGCATCCGCAGAGGATTATTTTGAAGTCGGGATTCTTCTCTTTTATTTTCTTGAGTGCACCGACATTTCCGAAGAGTCTGTCTTCGGCGTGCTCTCGGACGGCGCAGGTGTTGAACAGCGATATATCCGCATTTTCCGGCTCTTCGGTGAAACCGAAACCCATTTTTTCAAGCAAACCCTTGAGTCTCTCGCTGTCGGCAACGTTGCCCTGGCAGCCGAAAGTGTGGACATAAGCGAGCGGCCTACGCCCGTCAAGGCGCGTTTCAAGCACTGTATGTACAAGTCCGCAGAACTCCATCTGTCTGTCGAGCTCCTCCTGCGGAACAATTATGTTTCTGTCTTTGGAAAGCGGCAAATCAGTTCTCCTCCGAAAAATTTTTAATCAGTTTATTATACAACGAAAAGTGAATTTGCACAAGCTCAATAATATAAAAACTTCTGTATATTTACAAAATCCGTGTTAATAAAAAATTTTTCTTTCAAGGCTGTTAATAAAATTAAAAATAGGCTATAATCATCATATGTTACTTTAATCGGAGGCACATATGAACAGGCACTACGATATAGCTATCATCGGCAGCGGTCCTGCAGGACTGTCGGCGGCGCTCTATGTAAAGCGCGCCGGACTCACCTGCGCCGTTATCGGCAAGGACGGCGGAGCGCTGGAAAAAGCGGAAAAGATAGAGAATTATTTCGGCACGGGAGCAATTTCCGGTGCAGAGCTTGTAAAACGCGGCGTTGAGCAGGCAAAAGAACTGGGAGCGGATATATTCGAAGAAGAGGTTTTTTCGCTCGGTTGGAACGGTGATTACACCGTATCGTGCTCGGAGGATAACTTTGTCTCCCCCGCCGTTATAATTGCGACCGGCTCGGCGAGAAAAAGTGTGAATATCCCCGGCATCAAAGAATTCGAGGGAAAAGGCGTCAGCTACTGCGCAGTCTGCGATGCGTTTTTCTATCGCGGAAAAGATGTTGCAGTGCTCGGAAACGGCGCATATGCACTGCACGAGATAGGCGATCTTTCGGGAGTCGCAGAAAGTGTTACTCTGCTCACAAACGGCGTCGAACCGAACGGAGACTTCGGCAATATAAAAATCATAACCGATCCGATAGATTCACTTTACGGCGAAACCAGGCTCAGCGGAGTTAAATTCAAAGACGGTTATAGCCTGCCTGTTTCCGGGCTGTTTATCGCACTCGGGAGCGCCGCCGCAAGCGACCTTGCAAAGAAAGTCGGCGCACCGGTTGAAGGAAACTCGATAAAAGTCGACACCGATATGTCAACGGGGCTGCCGGGGCTTTTCGCCGCCGGAGACTGCACGGGCGGTCTGCTGCAAGTAAGCGTCGCCGTCGGCGAGGGCGCAAAAGCGGCGATGAGCGCGATAAAATTCGTAAAATCATCCGGCGGGAGGAACGGCAATTGAAAAGTTTTGCTATAGGGAAAAACGACGCCAATCAGCGCGTTGACAAATTCATAAAAAAGACCGTTCCGAATCTTCCGGATTCGTTGATGTACAAATACATCAGACTCAAGCGCATAAAGCTCAACGGCAAACGGTGCGAAATATCCACGCGCCTGAAAGAGGGCGACAAAGTGGATATGTACATAAACGACGAATTTTTCGAGCAGCGGTTCGACAGATACGATTTCATGCACGCTTCGACGAATCTCACGGTCATCTACGAAGACGAGAATATAATGCTGCTCGACAAAAAAGTCGGACTTCTTTCGCACCCCGACGAGCGCGAATACAACGACACTCTTCTGACCAGGATAAAGCGCTATCTCTACGAAAAGGGCGAATATAATCCGTCCGACGAAAACTCTTTTTCGCCCGCGCTCATAAACAGAATCGACCGCAACACAGGCGGAATAGTCATGGCCGCAAAGAACGCAGAAGCCCTGAGAATCATGAACCAGAAGCTCAAGGACAGAGAAATAAAGAAATTCTATCTCTGTGTTGTCCACGGAACATTGAAAGAAAAAGAAGGCATCCTGCACGGCTGGCTGACAAAGGATGAAAAGAAGAATCTTGTCAAAGTATTCACCCGTCAGACAGACGGTTCTAAAGAAATAAAGACAAAATACCGCGTGCTCGCGGAAAACAAAAATATGAGCCTCGTTGAAGTCGAACTGCTGACGGGGCGCACACATCAGATAAGAGCGCACTTCGCCTCGATAGGTCATCCCCTGCTCGGAGACGGAAAATACGGGCGCAACTCCATGAACAAGGAGAGCGGATATAAAAAGCAGTTTCTGTATTCATACAAGCTGAAATTCGACTTTGTCACCGATGCGCAGTCGCTCAACTATCTCAACGGCAAGCAGTTTGAAGTCAGGAATGTGTGGTTCAAAGACGCATTTCTAAACGGCGAGCTGTGATTTGATTATGAACTAACTATAAAACTTGCAAATTCGGCTTGTCAAAACTAATAAAATAGTATAAAATAAGAATGTTATAGACCGTCAGGTCAAACCAACCTTAACAAAGAAAAGGATGAAAAAGAATGGCAAACAAAGACACTCAGCGGACTTCTGCCGAGTCATACCGTGACGACAGAAAGGCCCGCCTCGCTCAGTCTGCGAAAAAGAGTCAAAAGAAGAGCGAGAAGAGCAAGGCAGCGGCAAAGATAGTCAAAATGGTAGTAGCTATCGTTCTTGCCGTCGTAGTTGCAGGCGGAATCGTTTGGAAGGTTCTCGACGATACGGCCGCTATCAAGAAGAATACAACCGTGTTCTCTTTGGGCGACGATATCCGCGTTTCGGAAGTTGAGTTTACATATTACTACAGCCAGTATCTCAACAATATCTACTCATACGCTCAGCAGTACGCAAGGTACGGCATGAACATCGGCATTGACCCGACAAAGTCGCCTGATGAGCAGAACTACGGCACCGATGCCGACGGAAAAGAAATGCTTCTTTCCGATTATCTCAAGAATGAGACCATCTCCGCCCTCCAGACCTACAAGATTCTCTATGCCGAAGCTATCAAGGCAGGCTACAAGCTCACAGACGACGAGCAGAAGTCAATTGACGATCAGGTCGAGGAGCTCAGAAACACCGCCGCAGAGAACAAATACTCTCTCAACGCCTACCTCAAGGCGAGCTACGGCAAGGGTATAAACGAGAAGTTCCTGCGCAAGCAGCTCGAGATGCAAAATATCGTTTCGAGATACCAGAGCGACACCGCAAAGAAGCTCACCGATTCTTACAGCGCCGCCGACATAAAGGCTGTCTACGACAAGGATCACAGCGCATATAACGCAGTTGATGCAAGAACCCTTTCGTTCGCAATAGAGACTCTCACTGCAAAGGACGGCGAGACCTCTGAGCAGCTTGCCGCCCGCCAGAAGGCCGCCTCGGCGAAGGTCAAGGCTGAGGCTGAAGCCGCTCTCAAAGCCTGCACCAGCGAAAAAGCTTTCCTTGAGCAGGCAAAGAAAAAGAACAGCTCCACCGAAAACTATGACGCGGAGTCCGCAACCGCCCTCAACGAGGCCGCAAAGTCAACCATCACCTCCTATGTCTCCGAGGACGCCGCAAAGTGGGCGTTTGACAGCGCGAGAAAGGCAGGAGATGTCAAGCTCTTTGAAGTCGGCAGCGACGGCAACGTGAGCTCATATGTTATCCTCTATATCAACAAGGGCAGCTACGCTCCCATGGCCTCGAACGTAAGACATATTCTCATCTCGTTCACCGACAATGCAAGCTCGTCCTCCGAGGCAACCGACGAGCAGAAGAAGGCCGCAAAGGCTTCCGCCGACAAGATCTACAAGGAGTGGCAGAGCGGAGCTAAGACCGAAGATTCGTTCGCAGCTCTCGCAAAAGAAAAGTCCAAGGATACCGGAAGCGCCGCTGACGGCGGACTTATAAGCGGCATCACCTCAAGCGCCAACTACGTTGAGTCCTTCCGCAACTGGGCTACCGACAGCAGCAGAAAGGTCGGCGACACCGGCATTGTCGAGTCCGAGTACGGCTACCACATCATGTACTATTCGGGCAGTGACTACGCTTGGAAGAGCGCCATTCGCTCCGCAAAGGCCAGCGAGGACTTTGAGAAGCAGCTTAACGAGCTTGAAGGCTCCGACGAGTACAAGCTCAACAAGAAGGACAAGAATATCGATAAGGCAGTCAAGGACTTCCTCAAGACCTTCAAGCAGAGACTCGCAATGAATAACAGCACAAAGACGAAGAGCTAATAATGCTACAGAAATCATCCCCCGGGACTTTTCCGGGGGATTTTTCACGCATAAAACCGATACAGCCCGGGACTATTTATCCCGAGCTGTATTTTTTATTCGTCCGCAAGAGCGGCTTTTATCATTATCGCACACTCGAGTCTCTTCTGTTCGAGAGCACACGAGAGCTTGTGCGGCTTAAAGATAGTGTTGTTATACTGCATGTTATTGGCGTTGCATCCGCCGCTGCAATAGAACTTCGCCCAGCAATCGGCGCACTCTTCTTTTGAGTAGATGTTCGCTTTCGAGAACATCTTCTTCATCTTGTAGTCGATAGAATCGTCAAGCACGCTGCCCATCTTCCACTCGTCCATTCCGACAAACTGATGGCACGGATAGATATCGCCCTCCGGAGTTACAGCCACGTATTCGTTGCCGCAGCTGCATCCGCGAAGTCTCTTGATAGCACACGGTCCCTGATCAAGGTCAATCATGAAATGGAAGAAATTAAAGCTAGTACCGTTCTTCTTTCGCTCTATAAGTATCTTTGAAAGCTTCTCATATTCCTCTGCAATAGCCGGAAGATCGCTTTCGGTCAGCGCATACGGCAGCTCGGGATCGGTCACAACAGGTTCAACAGAGATCTGATCGAATCCAAGCTCGTTGAGATGCATGACATCATCGGTGAAGTCAAGATTATATTTCGTAAATGTACCGCGGACATAATATTCCTTGTCCCCTCTCTCGGCGACAAGCTTCTGATACTTCGGAACGATTATGTCATAGCTGCCCTTTTTATTGACAGTCGGGCGCAGACGGTCGTTTACTTCTTTTCTGCCGTCGAGCGAGAGAACGACGTTCGACATCTCGCGGTTGATAAAATCAATACTGTCATCGTCGAGCAGAATACCGTTTGTAGTCATTGTGAAACGGAAATTCTTATTATGCTCTTTCTCGATCGATCTTGCATACTCGACAACTTTTTTAACAACATCGAGATTCATGAGCGGCTCGCCGCCGAAGAAATCAAGTTCGAGGTTGTGTCTGTTTGCGGAATGTTTGATAAGGAAATCTATCGCAGCCTTGCCGACCTCAAAAGGCATAAGCTTTCTGCCGTGACCGAAATCGCCCTGAGCGGCAAAGCAATACTCACAGCGGAGATTGCAGTCGTGCGATATGTTGAGGCACATAGACTTTATCGGCGCCTCAGTGAGCATATCTGCAAAGGGTCTGTAGGTATCCTCGGAGAAAAGAGAATCGTCATCACACAAAGCCTTGAGTTCGGCATAAGTGTCGATGATATCCTGCTTATCAAAGCCCTCGTTCACAAGAGTTGAGATAATCTCCTCGGGACATTCGCCCTTGAGCTTTTCCGTGAAGAAATCGAGCAGTCTGTATGCAAGCTCGTCCACAATGTGAACGGCGCCGCTGTTTGTGTCAATGACTATATAGTAGCCGTTGAGAAAATATTTATGTATCATATACGCCGGGTCTCCCCGCTTTCGCTCCTTTTAGCCGCATTACTATCGGCAAATTGTTTTAGACAGAATTTTAGGGACAGGCGCAAAGCCTGCCCCTAATTTACGTTCAAATCAGATTACTTCTCGCACTTCTGGTTAGCAACGGTGCAGGAAGTCTTGCAAGCTGACTGGCAGGAAGCCTGGCACTCGCCGCAGCCGCCCTTAGCAGCGCTCTCCTTAAGATTCGAAGCGTTGATGGTCTTGATGTGTTTCATGATATAACACCTCCAAAATTTACTGAAATGATTATAACATAATAGTCCGGGTATTGCAAGTGCAATTATTTCGTGCCGAAGATTCTGTCGCCGGCGTCGCCGAGACCGGGAACGATATAGCCGTGATCGTTGAGCTTCTCATCCTTTGCAGCGGCAAAGATATCAACATCGGGATGAGCCTTGCTGAGAGCCTCAAGTCCCTCGGGAGCTGCAATGATGCACATAAACTTTATTGACTTGGGATTTCTCTTCTTGATCTGGGTTATAGCATCGATAGCCGAGCCGCCGGTGGCAAGCATTGGATCGAGAACAATAACATCTCGCTCGCCGATATCACTGGGCAGCTTGCAATAATATTCAACAGGCTGCAGGGTTGCAGGATCGCGGTAAAGACCGATGTGACCGACTCTGGCGGAAGGAACAAGGGTCAGGACGCCGTCAACCATACCGAGACCGGCTCTGAGAATCGGGACAAAAGCAAGTTTCTTGCCTGCAAGAGCCTTTGTGGTCATCTTGGAAACGGGAGTCTCAATCTCAACATCCTTGAGAGGAAGGTCCCTTGTAGCCTCGTAGCACATGAGCATAGCAATCTCGCCGACAAGAGTGCGGAACTCTTTGGAAGCGGTGTGCTTGTCTCTGAGGATAGACAGCTTATGCTGAATAAGCGGGTGATTTGTTATTGTTATGTTTGCCATTTTTGAACTCCTCCAGATATATATAATTTGTAAATTTCTGACTTCTTTATTTTGAGAACTTCTCGTTCTCTATAGCCATGACCTGATCGATTCTTCTCTGGTGTCTCTCCTCGCCGCTGAAAGGCGTGTCAACAAAGAGATCGACCATATCGAGCGCAAGACCCGCGCCTATAACTCTGCTGCCGAGACAAAGGACATTTGCATCGTTATGGAGTCTTGTCATGCGCGCGGAGAAAGTATCTGCGCAGTTTGCAGCTCTGACTCCCCTGACCTTATTTGCCGCCATCGAGATGCCGACGCCGGTACCGCAGCAGAAAATGCCGAGCCTGCACTCGCCGGATGCGACCGCCTCGCCCGCTATCTTCGCAAAAACAGCATAGTCAACGGACTTGTCGCTGTCAGTTCCGAAGTCTTTGACATCGAAGCCTCTCTCCAAAAGATGTTTTTTGATTTCCTCCTTGAGAGGATATCCTGCATGGTCAGCAGCAAGAGCTATCATGATAATTTCTCCTTTTGATTTATTGATTATGAGACTTTTTCAGGCTGAGTTCGCGCTCCGCCTGCGAAGGTCTCAGATATACGGGCAAAAGTTGAGCCGGAGGAATGAAGTCCATATTCTCGCACACGGCGGCGCAAGCGGCTCCGTATGCACGCTGAAAACGCCTACTGTCCTGCGCGAGGCTAACGCTCTTAAAACTGTCTTTAACAGCCTGATAAGCGATATGCGCTCCGTCTCCGACACAAATTATACGCTCATTTGCATATTTTTCAAGTATTTCCGGAAGTTTTGATGCGGGAATTGCGTCATCTTCGGTCAATCTCTCGACTTTTCCGTCAAAACAGCGGAATATTGCTGAATAGACCTGCGAGCATCTTGCATCCATTGCACAGCAGGCGATGCAGTTATCATAGCGCAGATTATAAGCCGTCGCCTTGAGAGTAGAAACGCCGCAGCACTTCGTCTCATTGGGCATTGCAAGCCCCTTCACGGCGGCGATGCCTATTCTTATACCCGTAAACGAACCGGGGCCGTCGGTTATAACACAGCCGTCGATATCCGCCATTGTGAGGCGTGCAAGGCTGAGAACGGAATTAACCATAGGAAGAAGAGTCTCACTGTGCGTGAGTCCGGCATTGACAAATGCTTCGCTTATCAGTTGCTCGCCGTCGGTTATCGCGGCGCTCGCTGTTTTTGCGGATGAATCAAGCGCGAGTATCTTCAATTTCGGCACCCCTCTCCAAAGTAATTATGCGTTCATTCTCGTTATCATTCTTGGATATCGAAACTCTTATCGAATTTTCGGGCAGACAGTTCTCGATATTTTCGCTCCACTCAATCACGAGCACCCCGCCCATATCGAGATAATCAAAAAATCCGGTTGAATAAAGATCGTCCCAGGTAGTAATCCTGTACATGTCAAAATGATAAATCGGTATATCCGCCGGATACTCATGCACAAGCGCAAATGTCGGGCTGCTGACTTCGCCGTCAAAGCCCATTCCGTGCGCAAGCCCCCTGGTAAACGCAGTTTTGCCTGCGCCGAGATCGCCGAACAGGGCGACAACATCCCCTGCTTTGAGGCTTTTGCCGAGCTGAGAGCCGAACTCCTCGGTCTGTTTTGAAGAATAAGAATGAAAAACCGTCTTCATCTGAAAAATACCGCTGCCTTGCATTAAATTCAAATAATTATATCACACAAATCAAAGATATAAAAGTATTTTACTTGAATTTGATTAAATTTCGCTTTATAATATCAGTATAATTTCTAAGGAGCTGCCAATGAACATACTTCAGGCAATCAAAAGAGGATTAAAAACTACGGACAAACTGCTGATGTCGCTCTGCCTTCTGACATCGCTGTTCGGCGTTCTTATGGTCTACAGCGCCACATACAGCAGCCTTGAGGACGGAAGCCTTATCAGCCGTACGACGCTTGTCATGCTGCTCGCAGTGATTGTCGGTGTGGCGATGTGCATAGTCATATCATTTATCGACTATGAAATAGTTCTTCGCTTCTGGATGATAATCGGCGGCGTGTGCCTGCTGATGATGCTTCTGCTTTTCCCGTTCGGCAGCGGAACAGCAGACAGACCGGATGCAAGAACATGGTTCGATTTCAAAGTCATCAACTTCCAGCCGTCCGAGCTTTTCAAAATAGCGTTTATAATAACATTCGCCGTTCATCTCGACTATGTCGGCGAGGATATAAACAAGCTTAAAAATGCCTTGCTTCTCTGTGTTCACGGCGGAGTTCCGGCATTGCTTGTCATTCTGACCGGCGACCTTGGCTCTGCGCTCGTATTCGTCTCGATATTCATCGGCATGATGTTTGCATCGGGTCTTGCCGCAAGATATTTTGCGGCTGCAGGAGCTGTCATCCTTGCGGCGGTTCCCGTGCTCTGGTTCGCATTCTTCAGCGACTTCCAGAAAGGTCGTATTCTTGCCGTATACGCTCCGAGCAAACTTGACACCGCGCTTTATAAGAAATATATCTTCCAGCAGCAGCAAAGCGTCAACGCCATCGGCAGCGGAAGATTTTTCGGGCGAGGGTTTCTCAAAGGTGCGTATACTCAGTCGCACTCGGTCCCCGTCAATGACAGTGATATGATATTCTCCGTTATCGGCGAAGAGCTCGGATTTGTCGGCGCTTTTGCAGCTCTTGCGCTTATAGCGCTGATAATAGTCAAGATAGTATTTGTCGGCAAACAGGCTAACACAAATATGGGTTCGCTCATCTGCTACGGTACTGCGGTTATGATAGGCTCGCAGGCTATCATGAATATCGGAATGTGTTTAAAGCTTCTCCCCTGCATCGGCATCACGCTGCCGTTTTTCAGCTCAGGCGGCTCATCAAACCTCTGCATATATATCGCGATAGGGCTTGTCATGAGCATCTACAGGTGCAGTCAACGCGGTGAGGTAACAAACTTCAGATATAACAGGATAAGCACACCTTTCAACTAAATAAAAGACGCTGTACGAAATACTACAGCGTCATATTATATTTTTAGACAAGGAGATCAAAATGAGTCAAGCAGTTAAACCCGTAAGAGGTTCAACGGAACAGCCCGACCACATAATGCTCAGCATAAAGGGCGACGCCGCAACCTCGATGACCGTCACCTGGAGAACCTGCACAGATATCAAGGAGGGCTATGTTCTCTACCGCGAGGACGGCAGCAGTGAAGTTATGCGCGCCGATGCGGCGACGGAAGTTTTCAAGAGCGACATCGACATAAGCAATATGTTCTGGGCGGACCTCACAGGGCTCAAGCCGGACACTAAATATCTCTACACCTGCGGCAACGACAACCACAGGAGCGAAGAATTCTATTTTTCAACCGCGCCCGAGAATCTCACGAAATTCAAATTCCTCTGCGTATCGGATCAGCAGAAGGGCGAACCGTTTGACTGCCCGGACTATTCGCATTTCAACGGATTTGTCAAAGAGATGCTCGAAAAGAACCCAGACACGCGCTTCATTCTGACCGGCGGCGACAATACCGACTGCGGACAGCACGAGGTTCAGTGGAACGGAGCGTTCAGCGGACTTATCGGAATATCCGAGCACATTCCGTTTATGATGACTCTTGGCAACCACGATAACCGCGGATTCAAGGACTATAAAAACGCCGTAGGCAGATATTACGCCGAACCCGCGGAGTTCTTTGACAATCAGTTCAAAGGCGCATATGCCTATAATGGCCCTGAAAACTGGAAAACGGAGAACTACACTTTTGACTACGGCAATGTACATTTTGCAATACTCGGAATAAACGGTCCCGAAGAAGTCAACGAATGGCTTATAAAAGACCTCGACGCCTGCGATAAGCAGTGGAAAATAGGATCATATCATTTCCCGATATGCTATTCCGGCTCGGACTGCCAGAATTATGATGCATATCCCGTCATGCGCGAGGGAATGGAGAAGCTTGACATACTCTTCTCGGGTCATGAGCACAATTTTTCAAGGAGCTTCCCCGTCAGAAACGAAGAAATTTTCGACAGACCGTCGCAGGGAACTATACACTATATGCTCGGCAACTCGAATCTGAATCCGCCCGGAACACGCGCCGTTCCGAAGGTCTGGCACAGCGCCTTCTATTCTCAGGAGGAGATGGTCTCGATGGTCGTTGTCGTCGAGGTTGACGGACCGAAGATAACGCTGACCGCTCATCTCAACGACGGACGCATTACCGACCGCTGTGTGATAAACAAAGAGACTGATTCGATTGATCCGCCCGCGCTCGCACCTATATACAACACAACGCGGATGAAGTTCAAGGGCATGGATCTCGGTCTCTGCCAGTACACGACCCCATGCGAATTTAAAGACGGAATATGGTTCGCTCCCCTTTCCGTTCTCGTCGGATTCATCGGCGGCGAAGTCAGAAAGACTCCAGGCAAGGTGTATCTTGACGTTTACGGTCACAATGCGGAATTCACGCTTGACAGCGACGTGGCGCAGACCGACCGTGGCGAGCTCAAGCTTCCCGCAAAGGTCTACAGAGGCAAAAGAGATCAGCTCTACATACCGCTCGACGGAGTTAAGGCGTTTGAAATGCGCTGGGCATATGCGCCGCGCAACAACTTTGTTTCCATAGAGCACGAGAGCGAAAAAAAGCCGATAACCGTTCAGCCCTAAAAATATACAGCAAAACGCCGGACAGCATACACAGCCGTCCGGCGTTTTTTATGTTGTTTGTTCCTGCCGTTTTATTCCGAAAATGAGTCTGAGTATTCCGGAAAAAAGCTTAGGGCTTCTGACTACTACCACTTTCATCTCATTCTCACCCTCCGTCACCAAAAGCTTCGTGAGGCGGTGCAGATAAGCAAAAGCAGGATGAGCATAAGAATAATGAACAGCGAATACGGGAAGAATTTTGCGGCGATTATCCCGGCCGCAAATGAAATTATTATGATACATACAGACCCGTTTCTGCCGCATCCGCATCTTCTCACGCTCGCCACCGCCCTTACATATAACAGTCTCGCCTTCAGTCCATTATATACAAAGCGCGGCGTTTGCGTTACTTTATTTCTTTTCCCATTCTTTTATATCTTTTGCTTCGTTGTAGAGCGCAATATAGCTGTTGTGGCGCGATTCGCTGATCTCGCCCGATTCAACGGCAGCAACTATTTCGCAGCCCTTGTCATTAATGTGCCTGCATGAAGTGAATCTGCATTTCCCGAGATATTTTTCAAACTCGGGGAAGCAAAACGGAAGTTCGTCAACGGGTATCATCTCGCTGTTCTCTCCGGTCAGGGAAGAAAATCCGGGCGTATCCGCAACATATCCGCCGCAAAGCTTATAGAGTTCAACAGCCCTTGTCGTGTGTCTGCCTCTGCCGAGCTTGTCGCTTATTTCGCCCGTTTTCAGCGAAAGTCCGGGAGCGATGAGATTAAGAAGCGACGACTTCCCGACGCCGGTATTGCCCGCAAAAGCACTTATATGGCCGCTGAGCATGGCTTTTACTTCGTCGGCTCCCCTGCCATCGCGGCTCGACACAGAAAAGAACGGTATTCCCGCTTTTTCATATATGCCGCGAAGCTCGGAAGTGTCTCCGAGGTCGTCTTTTGTGATTACTATAATCGGCTCTATATTCTTCCAGCAAGCTATCGCAGTCATTTTGTCAATTATCAGCGTGCTCGGATTAGGGTCGCGCACGGACGAAAGAATAAACAGCCTGTCAAGATTCGCAACCGGCGGGCGCATCAGCTCGCTGCGGCGCGGATATATTTTTTCGATAGTGTTGTTTGCCCCGTCCTCGCCAATGAGTATATCAACCTCATCGCCGACGAGCGGCTTCTGTCCGCTTTTGCGGAATATCCCGCGGGCTTTGCACTCAAATACCGCATCGGCGGTCTCCACAAAGTAGAGACCACCGATTCCTTTTAATATTATTCCTTTTTTGACATCTGCCATAACAAAGACCTTAGCCGACAAACTTGCCGACGGTTATAGTTACTGTTGTGCTCAAAGGATATGCTTTAGAGCTGTTCTTCGGGGTCTGGGAAATAACCTTTCCGTTCTTCGAAGAATCAACAACGCTTATATAATTGACTTCAACGGAGGTAAAGCCGTGACTCTTGAGAATGCTTATCGCCGAAGCTTCATTGCTGCCGACAACATTGGGGATTGTCGAACTTTCGGAAACATCATGTCGCTTGACATTTGATATCTCCGCAGGGCTCTTTGTGAAGTCAACATTGCACTCATAATACAGCTCGGAGTCAATATAGACCTTGATGTGGTTGCTGCTGCCGGAACCGTTTACGGTTATGGTATACTCGCTTCCGTCGAGAATAACGCTTTGATCCATAAAGACATTATTGTTGTTTGCAGCCTTTATGGACTTGGAAGTGCCGCTCGAATATTTGGGAAGCGTTATGGTTATATTCGCCTCGGAAGAAGCCGCAACACCTGTGCTGACGGTAACTCTTATCTTCGTTCCCTCAGGCACTTTCTCGCCCTCGGCATAGCTCTGCTCGATAATAGTGCCCTTTGGCTTATCGCTGTTCTTCTCATCTATTGTCTCATCAAGAACAAGGTTGAGAGACTCGAGTATAGCCTTTGCGTTCTCGACATTTTCATCTATAAGCTTGGGAACTTCGATAAGCTCCTGCTCGCTCGCATAATAAATCGTTATTGTCGAGCCCTTTGACACCTGTCTGCCGTATTCCGGCGAGGTGCTAAGAACAGTACCCGCCTTTTCCGTGCTCTGCTGAGGAACGGAGTAGACCTCAAAGCCCGCGTTCTTGAGCTTTGTTATAGCATCGTTGAGCTGATACTTGAGAACATTCGGAACAGATGCTTTTTCTTCACTGACCGCGACGGTAACGGTGATAACATTGTTGGACTTATCAACCTTTGTGCCTGCCGCAGGATCCTGCGCATAAACCTGACCGGGCTCATAGAAGCTGTTCTGGACTTCGTTGACTTTGATAACAAAGTTCTTATAATCGTCGTTGCCGAGAATTTCCTCAGCATAGTTTTTATTTATGAGCTTAGGCACAGTAAGCTTTCTGTTGAAAACATCCGTGAATGAATACAGGCAAATAAGAACTATCGCAAGAACGGCGACAAATCCGATAACGATTCCGGAAAGAATCGGGATCATCTTGTTTTTCTCTGTAGTCTTGTTGGTCTCTTCCGGTGCCGGCTGCGGGTTGTCTATAACACGCGTGTCGCTGGAGTTAGCCATGGGTACAGTGACCGGTGCGGTCTTGTCAACGAACTTTGTCGGCTCGTTGTCGACAAAATAGCTGTAGTCAAATTTTATTGCGGGGTTGCGCTTGAACTCCTCAAGATCAAGAATCATCTCTGCGGCAGACTGATATCTGTCCTTCGGGTTCTTCTGCATAGCGCGCATGGTTATCTGCTCGAGTCCCTCAGGAATGGAGCTGTTTATCTCACGCGGCTTTACCGGGTCTGTCTGAAGCTGCATAATAGCGACCGAGACGGAATTATCCGACTGGAAAGGCAGCTGACCTGTGAGCATCTCGTACATAACGACACCGACGGAATAGATATCCGACTTGTCGTCGGTTATATCTCCGCGAGCCTGCTCGGGGCTGATATAATGAACCGAACCGATTGCGGTATCGGTCATTGTTCTCGTTTCGCTTCTGCTGAATCTCGCGATGCCGAAATCGGTGACTTTGATAGTACCGTTTTCAAGAAGCATTATGTTCTGCGGCTTGATATCGCGGTGAACAATGCCCTTGTCATGGGCGTGCTGAAGCGCGCGGAGAATCTGCGTTGTAAAATGCACGGTCTCCTTCCACGATATAACGCCCTGCTGCTCAATATACTCCTTGAGCGTGATGCCCTCGACATACTCCATAACTATATACTGGAGCTTGTCGCCATAGCTGACATCATAAACCTTGACTATGTTCGGATGAGAAAGCACGGCTATCGCCTTGGACTCATTCTTGAATCTGCGGCGAAACTCCTCGCTTGCAAGGAACTCATCCTTGAGAATTTTGACGGCAACCGTCCTGTCGTCGATATTGTCGTAGGCTTTATAGACAACCGCCATTCCGCCAACGCCAATGACTTCCTGAAGTTCATACCTTCCGTCAAGTCTTTTTCCGACATAATTATCCATTAAATCTCACACTCCTGTTGGGATACAGAAACCTAAAACGCCATTGCAACAACAGTAATATTGTCCCCGCCGCCGTTCTCGTTGGCAAGGTTTATCAGCCTGTCTGCAAACTCGTAATAATGATTGTCTCTGGTGGCATTATATATATCATCGGTCTCAACATAATTAGTCAGACCGTCAGTGCAAATGATAATAACGTCTCCCTCATCAAGAGTATCCTGATAATAATCCGTCTCTATGTCCGCGCTCACGCCGAGCGCCCTTGTGATTATATTCTTTCGAGGGTGATCCTTAGCCTGTTCCTGAGTCAACTCGCCGTGTTCAACCATATCCTGAACAACGGAATGATCTCTCGTGAGCTGGGTTATACCCTCCTGCGAAATGCGGTAAGCCCTGCTGTCTCCGGCATGAACGAGATAAAGCTCTTTGTCTCTTATCATGGCGGCGACAACCGTCGTGCCCATGCCGTTGAGGCTCTCGACCGAGCATGACATCTCATAAATAGAAGAATTGGCATTCTCGACGACCGAAGTCAGCAGATTTTTTATTGATCTGTCGCTCATTCCGTGCTGGTAGCCGGAGGCTATTTTTTCGCTGATCATCTTAACGGCAGTCTGGCTGGCAACGCTTCCGCCTGCCGCGCCACCCATACCGTCGCAGACAACAGCCCAAACTACGCCGCCGGGAAGCTCTCCCGCAGCGAACGAATCCTGATTGTCTTTTCTGACTTTTCCCTGGTCTGTCTTTGCAACAATTTTCATATCTTCCCCCGGAAATTGAGAAAATTCCGAATTGAGCTTACTGCTCTTTTATTTTACGAAGCCGAAGCTGGCCGCACGAAGCATCTATATCAGAACCGAGCTTCCGCCTTACCGTAACATTTATCGATTTCTTTTCGAGTATGCTTATAAATTGTTCAATGCGCTCCGGCGTTGACGGTTTATAAGGACTCTCGGCAACCTCGTTGACAGGTATAAGATTGACATGACACAGCATACCTTTCAAGAGCGCCGCAAGCTTCTGGGCGCACTCGTCGCTGTCATTGACTCCGCCGAGCATTGCATATTCAAACGATATTCTTCTCGAAGTTACCTTTGCATATTCACGGCACGCCGGCATCAGCTCGTCGAGCGAATACCGACGGTTGATCGGCATTATCTTTGATCTGAGCTCGTTATACGGCGCGTGAAGCGATATCGAAAGCGTGAGCTGAAGCTTTTTTTCAAGCAGTTTGTATATCCCGGGAACTATTCCGCAGGTGGAAAGCGATATATTTCTCATGCTTATGTTGAGCCCGTCTTCACAGGTCACAAGCTCAAGAAAACGCATAACATTATCAAAATTATCAAGCGGTTCACCCATGCCCATGAGGACAATATGGGAGATTCGGATATTCTCGTCGCGCTGAGCGGTATATATCTGACCGAGGATTTCCGACGGAAGCAGACTTCTAACATAACCACCCAAAGTGGACGCGCAGAACGAGCAGCCCATTTTGCAGCCTATCTGAGTCGAGACACAGATAGTATATCCGTACTTATATTTCATCAAAACGCTTTCGGCATATTCATTGCCGCCGAAACCGAAAAGGTATTTAACCGTTCCGTCCTCTGCGGATACCTGCTTGCGCTCGATAGTGCACTTTTTAAGCGGCAATTCTTCTTTCAGCTTCTCGCGCAGAGACAGCGGAAGATTGGTCATCTCATCGTAATCGAGAGCGCATTTCTGATGAATCCACGAATAGATCTGCTTCGCTCTGTATGACGGAAGTCCCATCTCGGAAAGAGCCGCAGAAAGCTCGGTAAAGTTCATTGACTTTACATCAGTTGTATTCAAAAGCTCACTCCGTTCTGGTAAATGCGGCGATAAAGAAGCCGTCCGTTCCATGTATCTGAGGCATCAAAGTCAAGTAATTTTCGTTGCCGTCTACCCTTTTTATGTCAGGAAAAAGCTTAACAGCCTCAAAATTTTTATGTTCGCTGAGAAACTTGTTGCAAATCTCAGAATTCTCTGCCGGATTCAGCGAGCAGGTAGAATAGACTAACCGACTGCCAACTTTGACATATTCAGAGGATGAACACAGGATATCATACTGCAAAACAGGTAATTTGTCAATATCTTCAAGGGTTTTATAGCGTATCTCGGGCTTGCGGCGGAGTATTCCGAGTCCCGAACAAGGTGCGTCGCACAAGACTCTGTCCGCTTTCTTCAAAGCCGGATTAACTTTTGCGGCATCGTTAGGTATAACCGCGATGTTATCGAGCCCGAGTCTTTCAGCTCCGTTTTCGATAAGAGCGAGCCTCGATGGGTAAACATCCATGGCAAGTATTTTACCTTTACAATTTGTCAGTTCGGCAAGTGTAAAGCTTTTACCTCCGGGTGCTGCGCACATATCATATACGGTATCTCCCGGCTGCGGGTCGAGCGCCATGCAGCAAAGCTGCGACGAAAGATCCTGCACATGAAAAAGTCCTTTTTTATATGCATCAAGATGCTCCACCGCGCCGCCGTTCACCAATTCAAGTGCGTTCGGGAAGCCGTCGATTTTCCTACCATCAACACCCTGCCGGGCTAATATCTCTATAAGCTCGTCCGCTGTGCATTTCTGCGTATTCACACGGACAAATATCTTCGCGCGCTCAGACATTGCTTCAAATATCTCGCAGGCGGTCTTATCGGAATAAGCGTCCGCAAAAAGCTTAACAGTCTGCTCCGGAACGGAATATTTGACGCTCATAAATTTGAGCCTGTCCGATTCATCTGGCAGCTGCAATCCGTTTGAAACCACCTTTCTGAGCACTGCATTTACAAGTCCCGCCGCAAACTGCGCGCGGTTGTTTTTGACGAGCTTCACGCTCTCGTTGACTGCCGCGCTCTCAGGAATCCTGTCCATAAACAGCAGCTGATAAGCGCCGATGCGCAGCGCAATGAGTACCTCCGGCTTGAGCTTTTTCAGCGGCTGACGCAAATAAAGCGAGATGTTATAATCAAGCGTTATAAGCCTTTCGAGCACGCCGTATACGAGTGCCGTCAAAAGAGCTGAATCGCCGTCGACCCCGTCTTTCGACGAGAGCTGTGCATCGAGAGCAAGATTCGAATACGCCCCGCTGTGCTCGACTTTATAAAGTATTTCAAACGCGCTCTGGCGTGCGCTCTTACTCATTAACGATACACTCCGTTCAATTTCTTCGATTTCTGCCGCTGAAGCGTATAACAAACCTCAGCAGATTTGCAAGCGCCACGAGAAGCGACGCAACATATGTCATCGCCGCCGCAGAAAGCACTTTTCTTGCGCCCGCACGTTCATCATCGTCCAGGACGCCGGTTTCTTCAATAACTTTCAGCGCTCTGCGACTTGCGTTGAATTCAACCGGCAGAGTGACAAGCTGAAACACTGCGATAAGCGCATAGAGCAGCAGTCCGAATGTGATAAGCGGCTCAAAGCTGAGAATATATCCCAATATTGCAAGCGGCAGACCTATGGTCGAACCGATATTGCAGACAGGGATAATCGCGTTTCTGATTTTTATCGGCATATAGCCCTCTGCATGCTGCGCGGCGTGCCCTGCCTCGTGGCAGGCAACGCCTATGGCAGCTATAGAAGTGTTGTTATAGACTTTATCCGAAAGTCTTATAACATTCGTCCTCGGGTCATAGTGATCCGTTAAGTCGCCTGCTACGCGCTCTATGCGAACATCGTTTATTCCGTAATATTTGAGCACCTGCATCGCCGCCTGCGCGCCGGTAAGTCCGCGCGAGCTGAGTCTTTTTGACTGCGAAGCGAAAGTGGTCTTTACTTTTATCTGCGCCCACAGCGCAATAAGCATCGCCGGGACAACGAGAATCAGAAAATAGTAATCATAGTAATACATCCAGCCCATAAGCCGAACCTCCTAACGGTCATTCAAAGAATGCGCCCTTTTCAATCGGATTGCCGCGCAGGAAATCCTGAACCGGCATTGCCCGTTTTCCGGGAGCCTGAAGAACGAGTATCTCAACGGCGTTGCCGTCTCCGCAGGAAACAACAAGGCGTTTACCGCTTTCAATTATCTCTCCCGGCTTTCCGCTGCACGCACCCGCAAGACGCGACGAATGTATCTTTATGACCTTGCCGTCGAGTTCGCCCGACGCACCCGGCCATGAATACAATCCTCTTATCTTATCATGTATATGCTGTGCGGTATCATTCCAATCTATTTTTGAAAGCTCCTTGGTAAGTAT
>ENA-OPCZ01000404-OPCZ01000404.1-human-gut-metagenome-genome-assembly--contig:-NODE-404-length-27854-cov-6.329940_pt1 | contig 27854 bp, 9 predicted proteins | sample MGYA00241566_ERZ501483 | MGnify/ENA primary metagenome ERZ501483 (study PRJEB25962, sample SAMEA1965191) | human gut metagenome | biome: human gut; feature: human-associated habitat; material: faeces... | reverse complement strand
ATAATAACTGCGAGCTATGCTCAACGCTAAATCCATTTTGTCTTTGTCCATATTTATTATTTTTAAGTTGATTTATACTGTGTCAACTTTTTCTAGGACAAGACAACTTGTCAATCTTCTATCTTATTCTTAGTTCGTATTTACATACTTAGACTAAAAAAGGTGCATTCCGACTTTCTTCGGAACACACCTTATTATATATACTACAAAACGCTCATATTCTCGGCTTTATCGGCGAATAACCAATTTGGAGAACTTGCCGGAATTGGCCTTGATGACCAAGATGCCAGCAGGCAAGGAAGCCAAATCGAAATGCGCCTCACCACCTTGGAAGTTGGCAGAAGCAACCTTTGCACCAGAAGCAGTATAGACAGCCACAGCTGTAGCCTTGGCATCACGAATGTTGACCATACCGCCATTTACCTCTACTGAAAGATCAGCCGTTTCACTGCCAGCAACATTCTGGATACCTGTACCTGCCGATTCGTCGTCACTGATAGCCATCCAGCCCACAGTCTCTCTGATTGGCTTTAACCTACTGATTGTTTTATTTGGATCAGAAGAGTCGCCCACTACTCGAACATTAGCATAAGACTTTGTTTCATAAAGATCATCCAAACTTACCAATCGCATCAATGACAAGAGCGGACGATTGAAAGACTGATATTGGAAAATCAGTTTTGGATTATTCAATTTTTTGCCATAGTTTAACTGATAACGAGAAATAGTTGATGTAAATTCCATATCCTGATTGCCTACAGAGATGATCTTGTCAAATGCGGTCGTACTACCCTTCTCGATGGCAAAAAAGGAAACACGTTGTTTAACGATAACCTTTCCAAATTTACTGGCTTCCACCTGGCGAGTCAGCACCACCTTAAAACCATCTTTGGTAATTTCCCAAGCACGAGCTTTCACAGGATACTTCAAGGTAGAATTCGGGGTCACGAATACCACAGGAGCCTCAGCAAATGGTTGCTTAAACTTATATTCTATCGTATCACCACCCACTTTTACTACAGTACCAGCTTCATCCGTAATGAGACCCGTCTCATAATGAAGAGAGCCCAAGGTACCATTACCAGGTTTTGCTACAATAAACGAGGCATGCTCTGTTCCACTGGAAAAATCATTAGGATCCGAGTCGAGCGCATTCCAAGGAAAGAACTTCGATGTGAAATAACTCGTAGTGATAGCATTGACAACCTCCTGAGCACGAGTCTTAAAATTTACACCGGTTGTACCTCCAAAAACCACAACTGGGTTGCTTTCGAATCCATGCTCATAGAAACTATAGACATCTTCATCATTTGCAGCAGACATAGTTCCCCATTGGAAATCAGCAGAACCTTCAGAACCATTCACCGTATTTGCTACCTCAGAAGAAAAGCGGTCTCTTCCCAAGAAATCTATCACATGGATACGATAGAAATAGTTACCAGCCTCTTCTACCTTCTCCTGATAAGAATAAGTGCGGGCAGTATCCTCTACTGCTTCAAGATGACTGACACACTCCCACTGTCCATACAATCCTTTTTTACGCTCTACCATGATGTCATCTACAAACTCTCCGCTATGGTTTTTGAATGTCATGGCACAAGTCTTCGTACGTGGCACAAAAGATACGGTCAGGTCTGAAGGATTATAGGTACGAGGATTCCGAGGAACATACTCATAGTCGGAGTTGTAAGCCAACTTAGGTGCTAAGGCAGCATACTTCTCGCCTATCGGCGTCAACTTATCTCCAGCTATCGCATAACGGCAGTCCTGTACATTATTATAGAAAGCATAACGCTCTATATAAGGAGCATCATTCAGATAGTCGAGAACCGGACCCATGTGCTGCAACTCAATTGCATAATTGGCATCAGTTCCTTTGGTATCACTTCCAGGCCATCCTGTCCAGTTGGCACCATAGTTCATCTCTGTAATCCAGATAGGGCGACCGCCACATCGTTTACTGATACTTTCCAGCTGGCTCTTCCAGCCCGGCTGATCTTTATACCAATAAGCATGAACGGCAATAAAGTCACAGCGCCAGCCACGGGCATCCACAGAGTCGATAAATTCATAAAGCCAATTATAATCACCAGCTACAGCAGGAGAACCCAAACGGCGACCGGTAGCCATCATCTGAGGCCAGTTAGCCAACACATTCTTGACATCAATATCCTGTTCCTTGTCATCCGCCTTATTATCCGGTTCGTTGTTACCTAAGATATTGGCACTACCCGAGTTATTACCCACATCGGCAATACCAGGCCATCCCTCATGGTGATGCTGGGTTACATACTCACGATCTACCCAATCATCATGAATACTGGCATCCCAGTTGTAAGCCCATCCCGTTTTGAATTTCTCCTGTACATCATTGCTCCAGAATCCAGCCCATCCACGCTTGATGACATCATTCCACTTGCTGATGCGGATGTAAGAAACTCTACCGTTGAGTGGTTTGGAAACACTTGCCAAGTTGATTTTCTTATCCGCTTTATCGGCGATGAACACACGGCTATAGCCTGTACCATCTCCCTGGGTACCTAAACAGACCATGTATCCACGTTTCAGGATAAAACTTCTGATATGATTATTAAAAATTTTATTACTTGATGTCAAGTTATACTTAGTATTGACAACAAAATTATTAGAAGACTCTCCACCGAAATCTGCCTCTGTAAATACTGTCAAAGGTTGATTTCCGGAATAAGGTAAAATCATAGCACCGGCATTATAGATACGCACCTGACAGTTGGAACCATTTCTTGCCGCTTCACCATTGATCTTTACGTTGCTCAGGAATTTCACAGCCTTGCTTGGCAACAAATTATCAAAGATGACGGTCGCATGATCCGTATTGGTGATGTTGATACTACCGGTTGTGGCGAAAGGCGTGGTCGAGGAGATGTGGTAATCCACCTCTCCGTCCAAGGTAACCGAGCCCGTTACCTCTTTCACCGTCTGGCTCGTGTTGTCGGCGAACATCGACAGGGATGCCGCCAACAAACAGGTTAAAAACAGTTTTCTTTTCTGCATGGTTTAAGTTTATTCTTATTTAAAAATTAGTTCTTGTTATTTTCTACTTTACTACCATCTTCTTTCCATTGATGATATAGATGCCTTGGGGTAAGTCCTGCAAATCTTCAGCCTGGTCTTTCACTTTCTGTCCGCCTAAAGTATAGACACCCTGTTTCTCTACAGGTTTCTCTACCTTGATCTCCTGAATTCCAGAAGCGACAGGTTCTTTTTCACCATAATAATAGAGGCGGAAATTATCAAAGATGACCCAATAATTTGACAGGACATTATCTCCCTTCAAACCAATGGTAATCGTCGATTTATACTTGGTTGTATATTTCAACGTATTCTCATAAAGCCCCTTTTCGAAATAAGCATGAGCAGACTGCATATCATCAGGCACATACTTCGTTCCCGCAGCAGCTTCTTTACCTATATTCAACTTACGGGTCTGGGCATCCGCCATGATATTACAGATGTTCTGCTTGTTTTTTTCAGTTCCCATATACATATAGGCAGCCACCTTGTCAGTTCCTGCAGCATAGTCGGTATTCACTTGGGCAGTGGTTCCTGGACGCTGGAAAGCCTGAACCTTCATCTCATACACACCCTTAGGCATAGATTTCAATTTCTGACTGATATCCACGGACTTCTGGTAATATTCAGCACAGGAATAATTGAGGGTAGGTTCTGGAGAAACCGTCCATCCTTCAAGTGCATCCATTCCTGCATTCTGAATCAAGAAGGAAATATCAAAAGGCTTGTCAGCTTCTGTTGCCTGTACACCACCCAAGAATGTTTTCACTGCTTTCAGAAGGTCTGTCTTTGCTTGCTCCAATTCGTCTGCCAATCCTGTTTGAGCTAACTCTTTCATTTCTGCTAACACACCTTCGAAAGTAGCATCCGCACCTTCCACCGTTTCCTGATGAGGAACAGCCAACAAGGCTGTTGCTTTTTCAATCTGGACATTCAGTTCATCGGCAACACCATTTCTGTAATTCTGTGACAACTCCTTCGCCTCATCAGCAGTAAGAATCAACCAACGCTGGTCACCTGCCTCCTGAGAGAATTTCAAATTAGCAGAAGTTGTGGCATTCGTTTTCTGAGCAGTCAGACAATAAGCAGAATTATTCTGCACATGAGCTATCCAATAACCCGTGCGCATCTCGCCACCCACCTTTTCCACTTCTACAGAGGAAGGCAGGAAATGGAAACGTTCACGATTTGTCAGTTCTGTCACTTCCTTGGTCTTGATACCATTGGTACCGGTAGAATTGTATGAAAGATACTTGCCTGTTGCCACATTCTTCAGGGAATAGTAGCAGGTAGCAGGGTCGAAAGTAATGTTCCATGCCACACTGTCATTGGTCGTAGCATCCTCATCACTCATCGCCATCCACTGTAAGTTACCGTTCTTATCCACACGCAAGAACTTCGAACCCAGACCATATCCCTCATTTTTGAGATAATACTTCTGCTGGTCGTCCTGTTCAAAGACATAGGCAGGAGTAGCAAACTGACCGGTTGTTGGTGCCAGTCCATCTTCTCCCAAAGCCTCAGCCAAGAGCGAGTTTCCAACATAAAGAATCTGAGTACCATTATCCTCATGTGCTCCATTCACACCGTATGGCCACATGTGGGTACCATCGCCATTCAAGCGGGTCGTCGTACTATTGTCCAAGAAGCGCAAGGCACGGGTAGCACGCACACCCAACCAATAACCGCTGGTAGTATTGGCACGGAGGAAAGAATTCTGCCAGGTGGCATGGGTTCCCACGCCGATGGCATGCAGCATCTCATGGAGCAGAGTACCCGTCTTCTGATAGGAAGCATTCGGTCCTACTCGCATCCAACCGCCATAACTACAGTCTGCAGTAGGCGTTTGAGCACCATAATTAATGGTGATATGAAGTCCATGAATACCCGTATATTCATTCCATAAATCAATAGCATCCTTGGCAGCAGACTGAACACGATTCAGCGCATCAGAAGGGAAACCATCATTGATGTTATAAGTAACACCACCCTTCGGACGAGTAATGGCTTTCACAGGATCACCATAGACTACGTTGCCATTGGTCTGCTTGACGTAGGCACGGATGTAATATACCGTAGCAGGCTCCAACTTGGAGATATTGTAGATTTCTCCCTGATTAGACAGATAATTCTTGCTTGTTCCATCCTCCACCGTTGGCATCTGGTTGACAGAAGAATAGCAGAAGCCCTTCTCCTTGATATTGCCTGATGTAATGCCACTTACGGTCATACGACCATAAATATGGGTAGCACCGCTCAACCAGGCCTTGTTGGTCTTCACGACTGCATCTGCTGCAAAAGCAGGTGTAGCGTAGCCCATACAGGCTACGCTCAACATGATGATTGCTTTATGATATATCTTTCTCATCTTTATTATTTAGTCAGTTAGTTTATGTTATTTTGCGCATTGTCAGTTTATGATATTTTGCGCATTACTTGCTCAAATGTTTCTTACCACCCTGGATATAGATACCCTGAGCAGGTTTCTTGCCAACCTTCATACCATCGAGTCTGTAGATAGGGGAAGAATTTCCTTCCTTCTTATCACCCAGAACTCCTTGGATATCCGTCTCTGCATCCAGATAAATCAGTTTGAAGTTGTCAAAACAGCACCAGTCATCGTTGATCATCTGATTGCTCCTGATGCCTAATTTCAAAGTACCATCCGTTACCACACATTCCAATGTATTATGATAGAGGTCATGGGTATTGAATGCCGCATTCGCCTCTGTCACATTGTCTGGATAGGTATAAGGAGAAACGGTATAGATATCCGCATCATAAAGAGAGCATACCGACTTCTCCTCATTGTTGGCATAGAAAAGGGCATTGATAGTCTCTGAACCATTCTCATGAGCAGCCGAAGCATCCTTCTTACCGCCTGCACGGTAGAAACTCTGCACCTCTACACGATAACGTCCATTTGGCAGACCGGAGAGTTGCTGATAGAAATCAAATGTCTTGTAATAATGCTCAGCTACGCCCTGGGCAGCAGCCGTAAAGCCAGTTCCACTCCAGCCTTGTCTTCCCTGAGAGAAGTCTGGATTCTGGAGCAGGAAGGTCATATCAGACAGTTTACCCTCTGCTGCCAACTGGCGGAGATATTCATCATAACCCGTCAAAGCATTCTGTAAGGCAATATAAGCCTTTTGCATTGCCTCGTATTCTTCATCGAAAGTACCCGATTCGTTCAAAGCCTGTTCTCCCAAGGCGATGGCTTCTGCCAGAATATCAATCGGGCGAACAGCCTGCAACTTCTTAGCCTCATCCAGTGCATTGACCACCTTTTCCCATGTTTCGAGATGGGTATATTCCCGCTCAGTCAACTTCAGGAACGAACCATGCTGAGGGTTTACACTGCCCTTGATATTGGTCATTCCGGTAGGATTCTGACAATGTTCATCCAGATCCAGCATACGATAACCACCACCACTATAGTTCACATAAGCCAACTTCCAGGTACGGCTGTTGATCGGTCTGAACAAACTTGGCGCTTCGATAGACTTATTAGGCTCATAGACATCAAAGTTTGGATCCAACTGCCACTGGCAGGTACCCGTAGTCTGGTCTGTAGGCACCAGGAATTTTGCTCTTGCCTGTTTGAGATGATGCTCCCCACTCTCCGTCTTGTAGATCATGACATATTCACCATCCACCTTATTATATACGATATCGGCATCAATGATGTCATAGTCCGGATCGAAGTAAAGCTTAGGTGCTGAAATCTCAGTCAAATCCTCATTGACCAAAGAGTAATAGATACGATGGCGATCAGGGAAACCAACAGAATAATAAACCACATACTTTTGGGTCACAGGATCATAGATTACCTGCGGTGCCCAGGCTGCAGTCATATCCTTAACATCAGTCAGACCAAGTGCCTTCATATTTTCCTCACTCTCGAGGTCGATGCTAATGCTCTTGTCCCAATGAACGAGGTCGTTGCTGAGCATCAGAACCATAATATGGTTACTTGTCCAACCCAATTTGGAAGTCATATCAGTACCAGCCAACATGTACTTGCCACTCTCCGTACGCATCACATACGCATCACGCATACCGCCCGTCTGCGTAAACTTCTTGGTATCGAAGACCTCACCACCATTGAAGAGATCACGATAACTATTACCATAGCGGCTCAGGGCGAAAGAAGTAAATTCCTGGGAACCATGCATGTGGGCATAGAGATAACCATACTTATCAGCATCCTCAGCCAAGACATCGTCCTTCACTTCATCAGCCACCTCACTCACCTTCAACTTGAATACGTTGAGAGAGAAAGCCGGAATCTCCAAGGTCTTGACATCAGACAGACTGATTTCTTCCGTAGGAGTCACGTTGAAAGGTTCTTCCATTGTATTCTCGTCAGTACCGTTGGCAGAGGTCAGTCGAACCACAGAGCCCCCGTCAGCCTTCATGTTCTTGAGATTCAGCTGGAGCGTGGTTGCCGCCTGATTAGGATTTACCACCTTTAGATAGAGAAGCCCCTTCTCTTCATCCAACTGTGCAGACTGATAAATCTGCTGTTCAGCTGGTATTGTAAACTGATGAATCACCGTACCATCCAACTTGCAAGTAACAGCCGTACCATCCACCTCGATCTCGATATCATACCAGCGGTTGTTCTCGATATAACCGGAAGCAGTGGCAAGTGTAGATTTCGAACCATTCACACACATTTCTACTCCATGAGCAGTATTATTCCATCCACCGAGATTCCACCAGCAGTAGTTATCGGCATCCTGATAATTGAAAATAACGAGGAAGCCTTCTCCACCTCCGTTTTTCTTTGCACGAAGCTTGTAGGTATATTTCTGAGAAGAAAGCTTTTGCGTATTAATATAAGTACAGTTGGTAGAAGAAGCGGTCTGCTTCAATTCTCCATCACGGATACTCCATGAACCGGTTCCTGCATTCCAGGTATTCTGTGAAGAAGAGAAATCATCCTTCCATATTGTACTTCCGTCATTTCCCTTGACCTCCACATCATCATAAGAGACCTGAGTATTCCAAGAGCCTACACCCACCTGACTGTTTGGAACTGAAGAAGAATTACCCGTTTCAGTCCATAGCAGATTCTGCTTGCCCAAGTTGTTCCCCAGAAGTTTCTGCACATAATAAGAAGGTGTACAGAAATTCTTTGCCGCATTGAAGTGGATCATATCGTATGCCCACAGCGGGTCTTCCTCGTGGGTAAAGATTGGTGCAAAGCTTGCCAACTTGCAGACATCGGAGTTTTTCTCCATACCCAACATGTAGATAGCCTCTCCCAAGGCACTGTTCAAGTTGCCATACCTGCCATAAGAACCGGAATTGGCAGCATATTCACCATTATACACACCTATGCTACGGTTGTAACGGTCGTACTTATGATAATTGTTTCTCATCCACTGGTAGGAGCGATAGTAATGCTCATCCACGAGATCAACCGGTGAATCCAAGACCCATGCAGGATTATCAGTACCCCATGCCTCCACATTACCGATGATAACTATCTCCGGATATTTGGCATGAATAGCTTCATAGAATTTAGCATAGCGGCGACTGTATTCCTCACGAGCCTCAGGCTGGCCATTCTCATTGCCCACCTCAATAAACTTAAGTCCGTAAGGTTTCACATGACCATTGGCGATGCGACGGCGTCCCCATTCGGTACTCTCATCCCCATTGGCATATTCGATGGCATCCAAGGTGTTCTGCACTAAGGTATCTACCTGTTCAAAAGGAACGGTAAAGCCATGTCCCAGACCTACATTGACCACAAACATCGGAGCGGCATTCAAATCTTCACACATCTGCAGGTATTCATCATAACCCAAGCCATCAGAAGAGCGGTAACGCCAGTTATGGTTCCAATGTCCCGGACGTTCCTCTATCGGACCGAGAGTATTCTTCCACTGGAAGGAATTTTCCAGTGCATCCTGTCCTTCCACGTAACAACCGCCAGGGAAACGGAGGAAGGTAGGTTTGGTATCATCAAGAAGTTGGGCAAGGTCAGGGCGCAAACCATTCTTGCGATCTTTCCAGGTATAAGGCATGAGTGAGACTACATCGATCAGCATGCTGCCGTCACAAGAGGTAAGCAATGCAAAACGACCTTTCTCACAAGAAGCATTTGCCTTAATTCGGGCAGTCAACAGAGTCCAGGAATTAGACTTCAAAGAGCCTTCCAACTGCACTTCCCCAGAAACTGCAGCTCCATCATTCTGCTGGAGTTGTCCGTATATTTTTCCATTAAAATTAGTTGAAGCTTTTACCCACACACGGAGCGTATAGGTAGAATCTGTCTCAAAGTGCATTCCCCAGAAGCCCGTATTACAGACTCCTGCTTTTTGAGTTGCGCTTGCGCCGGAAACCGAAAGTTGCAGACAGGTTTGCTGTGCCTTGTTCATCACCTGCGATGTATTCAGGGAGAGTTTCACGTTCTGTCCGTTTTGCTGGATAGCAGACCAGCATTCAGGGGTTGTATTATTATCCTCGAAAGATCGGTTTCTGATGAGTTCCGCATATAAGCCACCATCTCCCGCATGATTGATTTCTTCGAAGAACAGTCCGTATTGGTGTTCGCTGATAGCAGCCGCACGTTTTTGGGCATCGATGGTCATCGTTACCTGCGCTGTAGCTGCCAAAGACATACAGAGAGAAGTACAAAAGAGTATAGGTTTACTTAAGCTCATGAATTATTCAGAGATAGAGTTGATGTAAAAAAATAAGTTGAATAAAGAAAAGGAAAAAGGCAGACAGAAAACAGAAGGTTTTCACTCTCTGCGTTCCGTCTGCCTTTAAAGTTATGTTAGTTCAAAAACCAGTCGCTATTACTTAACGACTACCTTCTTCACCTTCTTAGAACCATCCTTCATCACGGTCTCAATGATATTGATACCCTTCTGAAGTTTACCAATCTGCATACCGCTTGCATTGTAGATCTTAGTTGCCACAGCATTTGCATCTGTAACGATCTCGCTGATACCTGTAGGATCAACGCCGAGATAATATAACTTGAAGTTCTTAACGATTGTCCAGTCATTGGTTACAGTTACATTCTTGATCAAACCGATACGGAAATCGCTACTACCATTATAGTTGAAATTCAATGGCTCAGAATCGTATGCGCTGCCAGCAGCAGATTTGAAGAATGCCTGAGCAGTAATCATGTTGTCTGGAATATACATTCCATCATCCATCTTTTTCAGACCTCCATTATCACTCAAACCTACGCTATTCCAAGTGTCTTCAGCAATCTTATGTGCAGTAATGGTCTTGATAGCCTGCTTGCTCTCTGGGAGTTCAGTAGCAACCTTCTTACCCTCTTCTGTTAGAATTTCCTTATCAGAGAAGTAGAGGTATGCATTCTCGTTGACATCATACTTCAACTGATCATCACTACCGTCAACCTTAGCTGAAGCGTCACTACCATTACGATAGAAAGCCTGAGTTGTCAAGCGATACATACCAGCAGGAAGACCTACCAATGTCTGCTGCAAGTTGAATGTACAGTTGAAGAACTCACCAGCCTCAACGTTATTACCAGACTGGAATCCCATTGTTCCATCTTTCACATCCCAACCAGTACTACTCATGGTTGCGAAATCACTGTTGGCGATAACCTTGGTGATATCTGCAGGGGTTGTTTCTGAAGCATCAGCAATGACATCATGGATGACGTACTTAGTTACACCTTCATTCAAAGCCTTGATAGCAGCAGGTATCTCAGCATCAGCAGCTGTACCATTATTATAAATATTCTCAGCAGTAGTCTTAGCTGCATTATACAAGCCCTTAGCTGCATCAGAAGTAGTAGAAGAAGCTTCATTTTCGTCGTAACGGGTCTGAGCAGTCTCAATAGCAGTCTGAAGTGGCTTATAAGCCTCAATAGAGGTGTTAGCAGCCTCAATGGCAGCACTCAATGCATGAATACCTGGAACTGTTGCTTCTGTTTCAAGAGCAGTCTTAGCAGCCGCCAACTGAGTGCGTACGTCAGCATTCATCTTAGAATCAAGCAAGCCAGCAGCCTTAGCAATCAATGGTGTTGTTACCACATTCAGAGCCTCACTCTTGCCACCAATATACTTCAACCTGAAGTTATCCCAGATAGCCCAGTCGGCCGTACCATTAGAAGGACGTCTCTTTTCACGTACACCGATACGAAGTGTACCACCCTCTACAAACATAGGAACGGTTACTGTATAAGCTTCTGGATTCTCCGTAGTGGCCCCAGCCATACCCTTCATAGAGTTAGGGATGTAAACTTCCTCGCCATTCAGATTATATTTATAGTCATCACCTGAATTTTCCTTCATACCGTATGTATAAGGAGAGGTAAATGGAGTCTCCAAATCATTTGCATAGATAAACGCAGTAATATCCTCTGTACCATTATCATGAGCAACAGAAGCAATATCATTACCTGCTACACGCTGGAAAGCAAGTACTGACAATTCATAAACACCATCAGGAATATTGGTAATATCCTGATAGATATCAAATGTGCCTTGATATACCTCGCAGTTTTTGTAAGTTTCATTAAATGTAGGGTTTCCTTCCTTGACAGTCCAGCCTTCCTTACCATTATCGAATGATGGGTTCACGATCTTTCTTGTGATATCATCACCTGGCTTGATACTTGCATTCTGAGCAGCCTCTAACAAGACCTTCAAGTCTGCCATATACTGTGTCAACTGCTCATTATTAAGAGAGAAAGAGGACAGCAAGTCTGATACACTCTCATTAACTTCATATCCACAATCATTATATAATTTCTCTAATTCATCAACTTCAGTTCCTGCAGGTCCTTCTGATAAGAAATCTCCAATAGTTGCATCCAACTCTGTTAATTCAGCATACAATGCAGAGCTCTTGTCAATCTTTGCAGCGATATCAGCAAGTTGCTGCTTCATTGCATTGATTTCAGCTTCATCAGTATCTGTTGTCATCTCACCTACAGCAGCAATTAGTTCGCTTGCCTTATCGGTATAAGTAGGGCATACTTCCATACCACCCATCTGAGCCTCGAGTTCTGCAGCAGCTTTCTGCACATCTGCCAAGTTCATAGCCTTGAAGCTTGAACCACAATACTCAATCTGGAAATTATCTACGAATACCCAGTTAGCAGTACAATTATCCAGCTTGAAGCCGATAGTCAAATCCTCACCTTCCTTGATATCCAGGAGGAATTCATACTTCTGAGGTACTTCAGCCTTGGTAGCAACAGTCTGAGAATTTTTAGTAGCCTTGGTATCTGCGAATACAGAAACACCCTCTACCTTATAGTCATTACCCTTAGACTGCTGGGTTGCCATCGCATAGCATGTCACCTTATAACCACCCGCAGGCAGGTTGTGCAAAGTCTGAGAGAGAACACCGTCACTGAGGCGACCAGCACCAGCAACTTCAGTATTTGTTACAGGATCAGAATTTCCACTCACCCAGCGCTCAATAAACTTTTCTGTCTCGTATCCATCAGTTGCTGTATATTTATGAGACTGAAGCTGCCAATTGGTACCATGACCGCCATGACCAACATCACCCTTATCATCATATATACAATCATGAGTCCAACCAGTCAAAGCATCACAATTGGCGTCTGGAACATATTCTGTAATATTTACAGGAGATTCAGCGGTAGCTTCAGCCATTGCCTTATTTCTTCTTGCATCAGTAATCATGCGAGAAGCTTCCTTCAGCTGCCAATATGCAGCGTTAGGATTATTGTAGATAGCTTCTACTGCAGCCACATCTACTCCTTCATCAATTGCAGAATTAATCTGATCCTTCAACTTCTCTAAGCGATAGAAATAAGTATAAGGATAAGCAGCCCAATCAAGACCATAATTGGCATCAGCTGTCAAAGCAGGGCGGAACAGACCATCTACAGCAGTCTCACCTTTACCATCAAATCCATTATCATTAGGATTATAGCCGGCATAAGTATCAGGCTGCTCGTTAGACTGGAATCTGAAAGTAGTACCATTAGGTGTAACTTTCCAATAGGTTTTCTCTACACCTTGATTATTGTAATCAACATAAGAGTTACCACCATTTTCATCAAATGAGTTAAGGAATATCTTGTTAGAAAAGTCACCAAACTTACCAGATTTATCATTACAGAAAGAATAGGTACCATTAGGCTGACCATCATCGCCCTTATTAGGAACGATAACAAAGCCAAGACCTGATGTGCCCAAACTTGTCTGGGTGCCATAAGCATTACCATTGGTAAGCCACTGGTCTGCCAAGATATTCTTGATAGCTACGGTATCAGTACCATCCAGTTTCAACTGTACTGGATTTGGAAGAGTAGGATCTTCCACATGAGCTTGTGCATAATTGGTGCTTAATGAAGCAACCAAAACTGCTGAATAAAGTAAACGTTTGTCCATGCGTTATTTTTTGGTTTAATAGGTTGATGAAGTTATTAGCTTCATTTAATTAAAGTTTTATCTGGTTGCAAAATTAGTAATTTAACCGTAACATACAAGTTTTTAAGCGAAAAAAATGCTTGGTTTTTAGATTATTTAACCAAAATGGGTGTGAAAACTACATAAAAGCAGGATTATACATTATATAATAGTGTAGTTTTAGCACTTATCACTCCAAAAAGGTAACAAGAAAAAACGAGAGGCAAACAAATACTTAGTTAATCTTCGTTAACGCAGAGATATTTTTCAAAAAAAATAGCATTATTTAATTAAAGTATTACTATCTTTGCACCCAAAATAACTAACGAAAGTATCCTAACAACAAAATTTGATTCAATCGAAATGAAACTGAAACTATTCCAAATATCCGGAAAAGCGTGGCATTTTTCGCCAGCACAAGCACCATCGGAGGGTTTTATTTGCAGAATAAATTTCGTTTAAGATAGCAAATAACTGTTAAAAGGAGAAATCTAAACATCAACACATTGAAACTTCTAAACAACAAAATAAACAATAACATGAGCAACCGCTTTATCAATCAATCGCGTCATGCGATGCTCGGTATATGCGCTACTTTAGCCATCTCAGGCTTCTATGCATGTACTGACTCTTACGACCTCGACGACAAGGGCAACATCCCGACGAATTTGGGTAAGAGTATCTATGAAGAGCTGGAAAATCCAAGTGAAGCCAGTAGTCTTCATGGTACATTCAAAACCTATCTTCGCCTGATTGATGACCTTGGATACAAGGAGGTCATGTCAAAAACAGGTTCAAAGACTGTGTTTGCAGCTAACGACTCTGCATTCAACGAGTTCTTCAAGAGCAACAAATGGAACGCCAAATCGTATGAAGACTTGACAGAGTCCATGAAAAAACAACTGTTCTACACTTCTATCCTTGACAATGCCATCCTGACAGAAATGCTTTCCAATGTGGAAAGTTCCAACAGTTCTGTTACCCGAGGCATTGCCATGAAACACCAGACCTCTGCCAACGCTACCGACACCATCCATCATGTATGGGCTTCTGAGTTGCCAGCCAACAACTCTTATTGGACTCCATATATAAAAGGTGGAATCGACGTAGTAATGGACAACACCCGTCCTATGATGGTTCATTTTACCCAGGAGCAGATGCTCAACAATGGTATCAACAGCGAAGACTTTGCCGCCATCACAGGAAGACCATACGAGTCGGGTGGTACCTTTATCTTCAAGAACAAGATTATAGCTAAGGACGTAACCTGTCAGAACGGTTATGTAAACCAGACTGACGGTGTCATCGTACCTCCGGGCAACATGGCACAGATAATCAGAGAAGGCAAGGACACCAAGTGGTTCAGCCGCATGCTCGACCGTTTCTGTGCTCCATACTATGATGCCCAGACCACATTAAACTATAATGACAATGCCCTCCTCAATGGCAAGCCAATGATTGACTCCATTTTTCAGTGGCGCTATTTCAGCGAGCGTTCTCAGGGAGCAGTTGCTCTTCAGAGAGATCCAAAGCAGGTGGCATTGGCACAGGATATGCTTCTCAACTTCGACCCGGGATGGAACCAGTATTACAGCACATACGGCACGATGCTCGCCGATATGGGTGCGATGTTCGTTCCTGATGATAAAGCAGTAGAAGACTATTTCCTCAATCCATCCAATGGTGGTTACAACATTCTTGGACTTTATGCCAAGAAGCCTCTCACCAAGGAGAATTTCGGTGAGAACTTAGACAGTATTCCAGCCAACATCATCCGCTCATTCGTCAACAATATGATGAACGCATCCTTCGTACAGTCAGTACCAAGCAAGTTCGGTACCATCATGGACGAGGCGAGTGACCCAATCGGACTCACCTTGAAAGATGTCATCAAGAAAGAGAATGCCTACGATGTACGTATCGCCAACAATGGTGCCATCTACATGCTCAACCGAGTGATTCCACCAATTTCATATAATATTGTATCTACACCAGCGTTGCTCCGAAAGGCAAAAGACTTGGGTGTCATCAACTGGGCTATCCAGGACAAGGATATGCTGAAGGTAAACTACTACGCCTACCTGCGTGCCAGCGCAGCCAACTATGCCATGTTCCTGCCAAGCAATAGAGCTTTCGACATGTATTATGTAGATCCAGTATCATTAGGTAAGAACTACAAGGATGGTCCTCGTGTACTCCACTTCTATTATAAAGATGTGCATAAGGACAAGAATATCTCTGTATCTGCATTCAAATACAATCCAGCTACAGGTTCTATCAGTTCAGACTCTACAACCGTTCAGTTGGGCGCAGTTACCGACCGCTTGATTGATATTCTGAACTATCATACCGTATCACTTTCACAGTCCGTCTCCAAGGACAACATAGGTGTAACCAATAAATACTACAAGACCAAGCATGGCGGTGAGATTGCCATCCACGGAGGTCACATCGGCGGAAACGTAGTAAGCGGTGGACAGATCAATGGTATTGCAGGCAGCAACTACAGCTATCCGGTTTCAGAAATCAAGGAAGCTACCAGCTACAGCAATGGTAAGGCATTTGTCATCGACCACCTCATCCAGGCACCTCAGACCAGTGTATATGGCTGTCTCAACGACAACAGCCAGTTCTCTAAATTCCTGGATCTGTGTACACCAGCCAATCTGAGCAATCTGCTGACCAGCATCGGTATGGATAAAGACGAACAGAAGCAGTTTACCGTATTCAGCGATGTCTTTGCCAGCAATACAACAGAAAACAAGAAGTACGACTGTCTCGACCAGAACGTCAACTTCTACAATACCTACAACTACACGCTGTATGCACCAGACAATGAAGCCATGACCTTGGCATTCAAACATGGTCTCCCTACCTGGGAGCAGGTACAGGAAGTAATGGACAAAGCTTCAGCAAATGACGAGGCTGCCAAGGCTAAGGCACTGAAGATGGCAGAAGCTATCAGAAACTTCATCCGCTATCACTTCCAGGACTTCGCACTCTATGCCGACAACACCATCGACTACGGAGATGCACAGGAAGTAGGAAACGGCAACAGATCATACATGACCTCCTGCACCATCGGTTCTGCCTACAAACGACTCAAAGTCAAAGGTGGCAGCGGCAAGTTGTATGTAACTGACGAAGGCGGTGACGACCCAGTCATCATCAATGCAAATGACGACAAGTTGGTCAACTTCATGGCTCGTGACTACATCTTCAAGAGTGGTGCTATAGAAACATCCTCATTCACAGCCATCCATGAGATTTCAAAGCCTCTCTGCTTCAGCAGGAGCAAACGTTACGACGACGGTTTCGCCAGCAATACCCCTGAAGCCAACCAGGCACGCCTGAAGAATCTCAAGAACCTATACTATGCACAGAAGCATGGAATCAAGTTCTACAAATAATTTCACAACCAAGCTTATAACACAATGAACAATATAAGAACATACATAACCGTAGGTGCCTTATGCAGCGCTATGACAATCTCTGCTCAAGACCACCGTATCTCAGGTACCGTATCTGATGAGTTCGGTCCTGTCATCGGCTGTAATGTGATAGAGAAAGATGCCAACAACCGTAACGTGAACGCTACGATTACCGACGTGAATGGTAACTTCCAGTTAGCTATCAAGAACCCGAAGAATAAGTTAGTTGTCAGCTACGTAGGATACAAGACCTTTTCACAGGTCATCGGTTCGCAGACCAATTTCCAGGTACAGCTCAAGGACGCCAACGAGTTGGGAACAGTCACCGTAACTGCCAAGCAGCGTTTCCGCGGTGATGGTTTGAGCATCCCTAAGGACGAGGTATCTGTTGCTACCCAGACCATGAACATGGATATCGTGGATGGTCTTGCCTTCACCAGCGCCGATGAGGCATTGCAGGGTCAGATTGCCGGTCTCGACATCGTAGCCAACTCTGGTAACCTCGGTGCCGGTACTACCATGCGTATGCGTGGTGTAACCACCATCAATGGTTCTTCAGAACCTCTGATCGTTGTCAACGGTAACATCATGGACGTGCCAGATGCCAAGGATACAGACTGGTCAACCGCAACAGAGGAGACCTACAGTTCCTTGCTTTCCATCAACGTGAACGATATCGAGAGCATCGACATCATGAAGGATGCCGCTGCTACCGCTATCTGGGGTGCCCGTGGTGCCAATGGTGTCATCAGTATCAAGACCAAGCGCGGTAAGCGCGGTAAGATCCGTATCGACTACAACTTCTCACTCCAGGGCAACTGGCAGCCTAAGGGTTACAACCTCCTCTCGGGTGATGAATATACCATGCTGATGAAGGAGGAACTCTACAACCCTACACAGAATCCTTCTGCTACCACCAACATCAATGAGTTGAACTACAACAAGAGTTGGGCTGAGTACAACAACTGGAACGACAATACAGACTGGGTGAAGGCAGTAACCCAGATAGGTTGGAACCAGAGCCACGGACTCACCATCTCGGGTGGTGGTGAAAAGGCAGTGTTCCGTATCTCTGCCAACTATGACCACCAGACCGGTACCATCATCAAGCAGGTATTGAACCGTTTCTCTACCCGTTTGAACTTGGAATACTATGTGAGCGACAAACTGAAGTTCACCACCGAATTCCCATTGACTTATACCAAGAACCAGAAGAGCTATGCCAACATTTTGGGTAAGGCGCTCTCTATGGCTCCTAACATGAGTATCTACCGTGAGGATGGTAACGGCTTCGATACCAACGAGTACTACATCATGCTGCCTTCAGCAGAAAAGGACGAATATGGTTCATCTATCAGCGGTACTTCTTCTCTCCAGCTGAAGTCTGTACGCGATATCGGTAACCCTGTGGCTATCGCCAACTTGGCATGGAACAACGAGAGTACCTACCGTATCACTCCAGACTTCCGCATCAACTACTATTTCTTAGGCAATGACGACCACAAGACCCGTCTCGACTACGAGGGTCAGGTTTATCTGGATATCTTCTCCAAGAGCAACCCTACCTATTGCCCGGGTTCGTTGAGTACAAACGGTTGGAAAGACAATAGCTACAACCTCTATACAATGGATGACTACAACTCATTCCAGTTCCAGACCCGCCACCAGCTGATCTTCACTCCTAAGTTCAAGAATGAAGATATTGCCTGGATGATGTTGGGTCGTTGGGAGTTGACTTCTGGTACCAGCTATGGTCAGAACGTAAGTGAGCGCAAGTTGCCATTGGGTGCACAATCTCCTACCCTTCCTGCCGAAATCTCCAACATGTCCACCAGCAATGGTGAGTGGCGCAGCATGGCAGGCGTATTCTCTACACACTTATCTTACAAGGGTCGTTACAATGCCGACTTTACAGTACGTGCCGACGGTACTACCCGTTTCGGCGACAATAATAAGTGGGGTTACTTCCCAGGTATGTCAGTCCGCTGGAACATCAGCGACGAGCCTTGGATGAAATGGTCTCGCAAGGTGCTCTCTATGTTGGCATTCCGCCCATCATGGGGTGTGAACGGTAGAACTCCAAGCAGCGAGTATCTGCAGTATGCGAAATATGCAGCCGGCAGCCAGTATGGTAACGGCAATACCCTGCTTCCTTCTACCCGTGTAGATGGACTGCAGCTCAGCGACCTGAAATGGGAGAAGACCACCTCATGGAACTTAGGTGCCAATTTAGGACTCTTCGACGACATGATTGAGGCTGACTTCAACTACTATTATAAGAAGACGAAAGACTTGCTGAACCCAGGTGTTGCCATTTCTTCACAGACCGGTTATACCACTTTGGCATGGAAGAACATCGGTTCTATGGAGAACAAGGGTTGGGAATTCAACATCACCGCCAAGAAGTTCATCAAGGCAGGTAAATTCTCAATGGATGCCAGCTTCAACGTGGCACAGAACTTCAACAAGATCACAGAGATGGATCAGACCGTACTCGATGGTATCAACGAGGACTGGTCTGCAGATAGCCGCGGTAAATACTTCAAGCGTATCCAGGTGGGTAATGCCTTAGGTTCTATCTTCGGTTTGCGCCACAAGGGCGTATATCAGTACTCCTATGACTATCTGGAGAACTTACGTCGCCAGGGTTATGTCATGGAGGGCAACGAGAAGATCATGATCAGAGACAACAACGACCTCGTGGATTACCTCAACAACCGCTTCCTGCCAGCCGGCAAGACAGCTCCTATCGCCCTGAACAGAGACGGCAAGGTGATTACAGGTGCCGATGGTAAGCCTTTGCGCATGACCTACAACTCCAAGGACGGTGGTGAGACCTACAAGTTTGACGGTGGTGATGTGATTTACGAAGATGTCAACCACGACGGTACCATCAATTCATTGGATATGGTTTATTTAGGCAACTCAAATCCTAAGTTCTCAGGAGGTTTCGGTTTCACCTTCCGTTATGGCAACTGGTCATTGCGTACCAACTTCGTTTACCGTACCGGTTTCAAGGTTGTAAACTTCGCACGAATGGGAGTAGAAAAGATGTATGACACCACCAACCAGAGTACAGCTGTGAACTGGCGCTGGCGCAAGAACGGTGACATGACAGAAATTCCACGCGCACTCTACAACTATGGTTACAACTGGCTCGGTAGCGACCGCTACGTAGAGGATGCCTCTTTCTTGCGTTTCAGCTACGTCAGTCTGAGCTACGATGTTCCAAAGAAGTTCCTCAAGAGCTTAGGTCTGAATACCTTGCGATTCGACTTGAGCGGTCAGAACATCTTCGTTTGGAGCAAATATAGCGGTACAGACCCAGAGCATGCAAACAACGGTTGGAACTTTGCTTCAGACAGTTCACAGACACCACGAAGCAAATCGTTCACCCTCCGCATGAGAATCGGAATTTAATCCAACACAAAAACAGAGACTAACAATGAAAAATAAAATAAACAATATCGTCAAGAGTTTTGCCGTCGCAGCCTTAGGTATGCTGTCGCTTAGCTCATGCAATGACTTCCTGACCATCTATCCTACCGACAAGACAATCGGCGAGAACTTCTGGCAGACCAAAGATGATGTCACACAGGTGGTAACTGGCGCTTACACCGCCATGATTAATGGAGGAATCATAGAAAGAATGATTATGTGGGGTGACTACCGCTCAGACGAGTTGAAGAAACATCCTTCACTGAAAAACACTACATTGGATGATATTTCCAAAGGAGATTTATACCCAAGTAGCGGTTACAACTCATGGGCATGTTTCTATAATGTCATCAATACCTGTAACATCGTATTGGCTCATGCCCCAGAGGTGATGGAGAAAGACCCTGAGTTCACCGAGGGTGACTACCAGACAGCCCGTGCCCAGATGTTAGGTTTGCGTGCCCTCTGCCACTTCTATCTGGTTCGTGCCTTCCGCGATATTCCTTACGTGACAAAGGCATACGAAAATACAGACGACATGAAGTTGGACGGCCAGTTGGCACCAGATTCTACCCTCCAGCTCTGTATCGAAGACCTGAAAGAAGCAGAGAAGGGTTGCTACAATTACGGTATCTTCGGAGAGGACGACTGGCGAACAACCGGTTTCCTCAGCAAGGATGCCATCAATGCCATTCTCGCAGACGTATATCTCTGGAGAGCTTCTCTCTGGAGCGGTACAGATGCTGCCAAGAGCCAAGAGTATTATCAGGCATGTATTGACCATGCTGACAAGGTCATCAACTCCCACAGAAACTATTTCGAGGCTAACATCAAGGGCACCAGCCAGGAGTCAGTTTACCGCAACAGCAGACAGCAGTACTACTTATATAAAGGTCTGTGGGCTGACTACTATAACTTCGTAAGAGGTAACTCCTCTGAAAGCGTCCTCGAACTTCAGTTTGACGGAGAGAAGAACTCAAACACCCTACTGTGCAAGAGTTACTTAAAGTGGGAGAAGCAGGAGTCTGGCTACGGTATGATGGTAGGTACATCTACAGTGGGTGGTGCCATCGGCGACAATCCATCTCCAGCAACCAAGAGTGCTTCTACGGCAACATACTTCCAGTCTGAAAACGACTACCGCTTCTACAACAGCAGCTATGGTGTGAATGATGACAACTACTCTTCTTATGAGGTGAAGAAGATGATGAACAAAGAAAATGCCATTTACGACATTCCAACCCGAAAGAAAGGTAGTATCTATATCCAACCACTCCGTGACTTCGACAAGTTCGACCAGAACTGGATCATCTACCGCATCACAGACGTCATGCTGATGAAGGCAGAGGCTCAGATTCAATTAGCAGGTACAGAAACCAACAAACTGAAGAATCCATTTGCCCTGATCCAGGCTGTGAACCAGCGTTCTATCAGTACGACGGCACTCAAGGACACCTTGGTTTATCAAGACAACTACAACAAGGCAGACAAGATGGAATTGCTTTGCCTCCAGGAAAGAGGACGCGAGCTCTGCTATGAAGGTAAGCGCTGGTTTGACCTGGTGCGCTACTGTTACCGCCACATGACGGGTGTAGATCCTACCAAGACGCTCTACGAGATAGATCCTAACGGCAGTAATCTGCCAAGTCTTGCCAACAAGGGCAACAATTTCAAGGACATCCTCGCTACCAAATATAGTACAAACCTATACAAGTTTAAAAACGAGGGACATCTCTACTGGCCAATCCTGAACAGTGAGACCAAGACCAACAAGCTGATTCACCAGAATCCTGTTTGGGTAGAGACACAAAGTTCTGAGAGAACAGAAGAATAACATTCAAGAAATTCATAATTAAGTATAGCTTTATGACAAAGTTCATTCATAAGATAGGTGGCATGGTAGCAGGTGTAGCATTCGGTGCACTCGCCTTCACTTCATGCTCCGAGCAAATAGATGAAAGCAACCTCTATACTTTCACCGGTGAAACCATCACCGACTACTTGCGAAGCGATTCCACTCTTTCGGATTTCGCAAAGATAACAGAGTATGCTGGTTTGTCAGACCGCTTGTCTGCATACGGAACCTATACCTGCTTCGCTCCAACCAACGAGGCGGTAAAAGAATATATCCAAGAATTGTGGGATGATAAAAAGTCTGCAAATCACAATGGACTCTATACGGGTAATGTAAGTGAGGGAAACACGTTGGATCGCCTTTGGAAATCCGAGAAACGTGACTCACTCTGCAAAGATATCGTAGAGGCACACCTTACGGGTCTGAAGAAGACAAGCAATGATTTGCTGGCAGGTTCAGACATCACCATGATGGGCGGTAACACTCACTCACCAAAACGTGTAGGTGACGACATCACCATTGATGGAACCACCAAGATCATCAACAAAGACCACGAGGTGGAAAACGGTGTGGTTCATACCATCGACAAACTGTTCTACCGCTCTACCAATTATATTATAGACGAAATGGAGAACATGGGTATCTATAGTATCTGGTGTGATGCCTTGAAGCAGACAGGTCTGGATGAGGTGATGAAGGAGCATATCCGTACCAACGGCATCAACTGGTTTACCATCGATCCAGAAACCAAATATCCTTTTGCAGAGTATCCTACAACCTGCAAGGTGGGATTCACCGTTTTTGCAGAGACCGACAAGGTACTCCAGAATAAAGGTATTACCAACTGGAAAGAGTTGGCAGCCAAGGCTAACGAGTGGTACAAGGATTGCGCTTCCTGGTACAGCTACTTGGAAGATCATCCAGAAATCAAGATCAGCACAGGTACCGACTATACCAATCAGTGGAATACATTGAACATGTTCCTCCGCTACCACATCCTGAAATATTCACTTTCTATGGATAAGTTGGTTTACTCATACAACGAGTTGGAATATGCAGATGTATATGAATATGTACGTACCTTATTGCCATACACCATGTTCAAGCTGACAGGTGTAAAGGAAAACGGTGCCGTCAGTTCAATCTGGATCAACCGTGTATTGAACAATCCTACATTGACCAGCTCACCAGGAGCAAACTCTAAGGATGCATATCGAGCATCAAATACGGTTAAAGACGGTGATTATGGTATTCAAGTAGCCGGCGGTTCAGCACTCTCCCGCCAGGCTTCCAATGGCTGGATTCATCCTATCAATGACATTCTCTGCTACGAGGAAAAAGTACCAAACGAAGTACTCAACGAGCGTATGCGTTTCGAGTTCATGTCATTGTTTGATGAAAGTATGACGAATCAGATCAGAGGTTATTCATATCAGGAGCTTTCATCAAGATATGGTCGCAACGACCGCAAGATTGGTGCCATCCGTATCCCAGAAGGTTATTTTGAGAACATGGTTATCTACAACGGTGAGTCATCCCGTGTATATTATCTGACCAAGGACGAAGCAAAGACCGGTAACAACGGTTTTATCAAAGACTGGGATTGCTGGTTGGACTATCAGGGCGACGAGTTGTTCGTAAGAGGAGCCTACGACTTTGCCATCAAGTTGCCACCAGTTCCAAAAGACGGTACCTACGAATTGCGCTTCGGCTATGTAATCACCGGACACCGTACGATGGTACAGTTCTCTTTGGGTCACTCTTCAGACCGTTCCAAGATGACTACCTGCGATATTCCACTCGACCAGCGAGAGGGCATCGAGTCAACTACCATCGGCTGGACAGACCCAGACAAGGACGGCGACTTAGGTGCAGCGACCGACAAGTCAATGCATAACCGTGGATGGATGAGAGGTCCTAACTACTTCAGTAATTACAAGAAGGGAGCTGAGGGTACAGCCCGTACGAACATCAGCCGTCAGCCACATATTCGCCGTGTCGTAACCAAACAGTTCTTCAAACAAGGTGAGGACAACTGGTTCCGCTGCAAGACAGCCATGCCAGAGAATACAGAAGCTGAGTTTGAGCTTGACTACATCGAAATAGTTCCAGTAAGCGTGTATAACCACCCTACTCTGACAGAGGATGTATTCTAAAAAGTGAATGTATTCTAACAAGAAAACAAACATAGAAATACAAAAGATATGAAAGTAAAATATATAATAATGACAGCAGTTGCAGCTTTGGGTTTCCAAAGCTGCACCGACTGGGATGACCATTATGACGTAACTACTGACGGCTCCGGTGCATCAGACAAGACACTGTGGGAGCAAATCAGCAACAACCCAAAGCTCAGCAACTTTGCAGCACTGATGGAAAAGGTAGGTTACGACAAGGCTTTGTCCACCAACCAGAGCTACACCGTATGGGCACCAAGCAACGACGCTTTCGACTTTGAGAAATACAATGCCATGAGCGACAGCTTGCTGAAGGCTGAATTCCTCAACAACCATATCGCCCGCGGTTACCATAGAGCTACTGGTGAGATCAATGAACGTGTCCACCTGCTCAACAAGAAGGTGATGGCATTCCAAGGCAATGGAAGCTATACATTGGGCAATATCGCAATCGACAGCACCAACATGTTAGGCAAGAACGGTATCATGCATCTGATGAGCAGCTACATAGACTTCCGCCCTAACTTCTATGAAGAGTTCCTGCGCAATGAGAACACAACCAGTCTTGCCCAGCTCTACAAGAATGCCATGAAGCGTGAAATCGACAGGGCTAACAGTATCGAGGGTCCAATCAAGGATGGTGCAATGACCTATCTTGATACAGTATATGTAGAGAGCAACAAGATGTTCAACTACCTGAACTCCAAACTGACCACAGAGGACAGTACCTATACCATGATTGTTCCTACAGACAAGGCATGGAAAGCGGCTTATGATAAAGTAAAGTCCTACTATAAATATCCGAAATCCATCAAGTCTTTCACCGTTAAGAACAACGATAAAACAGGCGAATTGGAATACACTCCTGCGGAGGCCGTAACCTTAGATGCAGATAGCTTGACTGAGATATATACTGCAACATCTATCCTAAGTCCTCTGATTTACAGTCACACCATCAACCCTGCTTTCCAGAAGGGTGATATTCCTACTGGAGCTACCGACTCCATCAAGAGTACAACAGGTAATGTAATCTGCAACACCTTGAACTACAACAGTGAGAACAGCCGTTTGGTCTATGATGCCAAGGATATGTTTGTGAATGCAGAGAAGAAGGTGATGAGCAACGGTAACGCATGGATTACAGACTCACTCCGCGTAAAACCTTGGGACTGCTGGTGTCCTATCATTCACCTGAGAGCACAGAACGGTACTTTCCAGGCAGCTGTGGATAAAGTTTCCATCAACCAGAATGTGGCAGTAAGCAGCAACAACAGAAACAAGAATGTAGAAGGATCTATGCACGCCAACCAGTATTATGAGGTGACATCCAACTTGGGTTCTGTACCAGAGGTTTATTTCTATATTCCAGAAATGTGGTACACTCCATACGCCGTATATCTGACGATGGTTCCTGCCAACATCACCGATGAAGAAGCCGAGGTAACCTCACAGAAGCTCCAGGTACGTTCATTCCAGAACGATGCTGCGGGTGGAACACTGACCAGATTCTCTCCTGTACCATTGAAGAAAGACTTCAACGTTTCTTCCAACCAAGCATCAGTAGTATTCGACTATGGTACGAACGAGAAATCCAAGATTGTGAGCAAATTCATGGGTGTATTCAATCCATCATTCTGCTATCGCAACCTGAGCAACTTCACAGACCCTGCAGCATATCCAGTATTCAACATACGTAGTGGAGACCGTGCAGTCAAAAACCAGAGTGCAGTACTGCGCATCGCAGGCATCACATTAGTTCCTATGGAAGCCGTGAAGTACTATCAGGCTCAGAAAGCATTGAACGGAGAAAGTGGTGAAGAATATAAAGATGAAATGCCAGAAATCTTCTGGGATCTCAATTCATACACCTATTAATAACACGAACTCAACAATTGAAGACAATGATAAATTTCAGAATATTGGCTATAATGGGCTTGATGGCAGTAGCTGCTGAAATCAATGCCCAAGAGACAACCGACAACGCCGAAAAGAGAGCGAAGGAAACGGTAAACAAAAAGCAGCCAAACTATCCGATGAAAGAGGTATCTGGTACCATCTACGATGCGGCTACCGGCAAGCCTCTTAGCGGTGTGCAGATCCAGGCACTTGGAAATGCTCGCTATGCTGCCATGACCAACGAGGACGGTACCTTCACGATCAAGGTGCCTACCTTCACCACCTCGCTCTATCTGTTTACCTCACAATATGCAAGCCAGCAGGTATCTATCGCAGGTGTCAACAACATCCAGGCAAAGATGCTCAGCGACAAGTTCAACGAGATGTACACCAACGGTACAAAGTTGGGCAACGAGGCAAGCATGAAAGCGCAGGTAAGTACACAGACTTCCATAGAAGACCTCATCGGCGAGAAATTGGGTGCTGATGTACGCACCGTGAAGCGATCAGGTGCGCCAGGCATCGGTTCTGCCATGTTTATCCGTGGTCTGAACTCCCTGAATGCCAACGCCCAGCCTCTCATCGTGTTGGATGGTGTGCCTATGGACATGCAATATGACGGCACTTCACTTCAGACAGGTATGTTCAACAACCAGTTGCTGAACATCAATCCTGCCGACATCGAGAAGGTTACCGTATTGAAGAATGGTACTGCCATCTATGGTGCCAAGGGCGCCAATGGTGTCATCGTACTGGAGACCCGCCGCGGTAGAACCATCGCTACACGTATCGATGCCAACATCGGTATGGGTGTCAACCTGGTGCCACGACTGCCAAATGTGATGGATGCAGACCAGTATATGAGCTACGCTACCGAAATGCTCAGTACCTATCCTAAGATTGACAAGTTCTTGGAAAAGGGTTCTCTCAACTTCCTGACCACAGATCCAAACAACTATTATTATAAGACATACCATAATAATACTGACTGGAGCAAGGAAGTATATGAGACTGCATTGAGCCAGAACTACAGCATCAACGTGATGGGTGGTGACGAGGTAGGTATGTACAACCTCTCACTCGGCTATACAGACGGACAGAGCACCGTGAAGAAGAATGGTTTCAACCGTGTGAACATCCGCTTCAACAGTGACCTGAGCATCATCAAGAATTTCTTCTCAACCCAGTTTGACATCGACTATGTCAAGTTGAGCCGTGATGTATTCGACGATGGAGCACCAAGCGATTTCAGCAAGGGTACCGTCACATCTCCTACCCTCCTCGCGCTGATCAAGGCTCCTATCCTGAATCCATACCTCTACAACAATACAACCCGCGAGTTGACCTCTACATTGGCAGATGCAGATGACTTCCTGACTCCATTGAATCAGAACCTCTCATTGGCAAACCCAACAGCCCTGTTGGAAAATGGTAGCGGCAACAACAAGAACCGTATGGAGAACTCTATGTTCCATATCCGTCTGGCTCCTAAGTTTGAATTCAAGGGTGGATGGACATTGAGAGAGAACATCAACTATACGCTGAACCGTAACTCCCAGCGTTACTATCGTCCAAAGGGCGGTGTTCCTACCTACTATGTAGAAGGTTT
>ENA-OPCZ01000351-OPCZ01000351.1-human-gut-metagenome-genome-assembly--contig:-NODE-351-length-30281-cov-3.108549_pt1 | contig 30281 bp, 26 predicted proteins | sample MGYA00241566_ERZ501483 | MGnify/ENA primary metagenome ERZ501483 (study PRJEB25962, sample SAMEA1965191) | human gut metagenome | biome: human gut; feature: human-associated habitat; material: faeces... | reverse complement strand
CAGTCCCATCCTCCTGTTGGAAATGAGTAATTAAACCACATCGGAAGAAGTACAAACCACAGATATGTTCCAAAGACAAAAGCAACCATGTATCCTACATATTTCTTCAATATACATACCTCCTCACTATGAACGCCAACATTATAGCATACATATTCCCGATAAGGTAGAAGAAATATTTATTGTGACTAAGCGTATTATACTGAAATTGCCTTATTTACTGTTTTTTGCGGCTCTTTTTACCATGGCATTGTGTAACTAGGGTCAGTTCAGTCATAGTCGGCCTCGCTGCCGTCCGGGTCATAGGGCGTCAGATGCGCGCGCCGCAGCGTTGCCTCCAGAATGTCATAGCAGGTGACACCCTGATCCTCCGCAAAGCCCCACCTGCGGTACATCCTTCGGATGCGCGGATTCTCGCCGGAGAGATTCTTTTGCAGCCGCGCAAGCCGTTTTTCTGTTTTCACTTCTACAACACGGTTGCGGAGAAAGCTGTACTGCGCCAGCAGGTCAAAGAGATCGCCCGCCAGCATACGAAAGGCGCTGCCGGAGATGATGTAGGCGGGATCATCAGCGGCGGCGGCGCGCTGCTTTTCCCTGGCTTTTGCGTCGTGCTCTTTCAGCACGGCGGTCAAGGGCGTCAACTCCGCTGCCTTCAGCTCCGCCAGGTCCTTCCTGTCCCCAAACACCAGGAAACGGCCGGGGATACGCCATGCGGTGAACTTTTCCTCCGCGATCTCCCCGTAGCGCTTTGCCGTCTCGACCAGATTTTCCAGATCCTTCTCGTCCTTCGCCTTTTCGGCGAGGAACGCAAGCTGATGGAGAAGTCCGTACAGATGTACCTCATCATTGATATGGTTTTCGTAGGTTTTACTGTCAATCACATATTTCATATCTTGTCCCATCCTTTCCTTATCCGCTTTCCCCATCGTGGGAAACCTCGCTGGGCTTTGTCGTGAGAAGCCGGTACAGCTCCGTATTCTTTGGGAACTCGTCCTTGAAGGGCAGGATCACATTCTGGAAGAACAGAAGGCCGCTGCCGGGGTCCGCGTTGGTCACATAGGCAAGCTGCTCGGCGGAGATGTTCAGCCGCTCCGTCATCAGCTTGCGGTCGCCAGCAGACAAGTTCAGCAGGTAGATGAAATCGCTGTTTTCCAGAATGTTTTCGATCTCCGGGCTGTGCAGCAGGTCCTTCGGGTTCTGTGTCGCCCCGGTCGGGACGCCGCCCCACTTTCTAAAACGCTTCCAAATCTCGGCGCTGTACGCTGCCGTCTGTTCCTCCTTCAAGAGCAGGTGAAATTCGTCCACGAAATACCAGGTGGCCCGTCCAATGGAGCGGTTCACCGTGACGGTGTTCCACACCGCGTCCTGGACAATGAGCATCCCCGGCTTTTTCAGATTCTTGCCAAGGCCCTTGATATCGAAGCAGACAAGGCGGTTGCGGATATCCACGGTGGTACGGTGATTGAAGAAGTTGAGAGAGCCGTTCACATACAGGTCAAGTGCCTGGGCCACACGGTCCGCCTCCGGGATATGCTGGGTGGTGAGGGCGGCCATGAGGTCGGAGAGGATCGGCATATTCTCTGGCCGGGGATCCGCAAAGTACGGCTGATAGATCTTCTGCACGGCACGGTCAATGACGGTTTTCTCGATGGCTTCCAGCCCTGTCTTGCTGCCCATGATAAGCTCACAGAAGGACAGCACGAAATCGCTTTTCAGCGCCAGCGGGTTTTCTTCCTCGCTGTAATTGAGGTTGATATCCAGGGGATTGACATAGTCGCGGCTGTTGGGCGAGAGCCGGATCACCTGGCCGCCCAACCGGTTCACCAGCGGGGAATATTCATCCTCCGGGTCGCAGATGATGACATTATCCTTCGTGGTCAGCATGACATAGGTGATCTCCCGCTTGCAGCTCATGGACTTGCCGCTGCCCGGTGTGCCGAACACAAGGCCGTTGGGACAACGGGACTGCTTGCGGTCCAGCAGGATCATGTTGCCGGACAGGGCGTTGAGCCCGTAATACATGGCGTCGCCGCCCATGAAAAGCTCCTGGGTCACAAAGGGGATGAATACCGCCAGCGCCGAAGTGGTGAGGCTCCGTTCGATTTGGATACGGTTGAGGCCCAGCGGCAGCGAGGACATAAGCCCGTCCTCCTGCTGGAAGTCCAGCCGGGTCAGGATGCAGTTGTGGGTCTGGGCGACGCTGGCCGACTGCGAAACGGCGATCTCCAGCTTTTGCTTCGTGGGCGCCAGATGCAGCATGAGGAAGGTCATATTGAACATTCGCTCGTTGCGGCTCTGTAAATCCTGCAAGAGATTTTTCGCCGCGCCGCCGTAGGTGGAGAGGTCGGAGGGGAGGATATCCAGATCGTAGCCGCTCCGTGCGGCCTTCTTCTGCTCCTGGATCTTCATGGCGTCCAGATCGGTGATCTTGCGCTTGACCATCTTGATGGCCTCGTTCTGGTTGATGCCGCGGACGTGCATGGTGACGAGAAGGTTTCCCTCCACATCCATGAAATCCGTGAGGATACGGTCCTGGATCTCCGGGGCCAATATCTGCAGGAAGGACACCGCGCCGCACATTTCGCCCATGCGGAAGCGCCGCGTCTCCCCAAACTCGAAGGAAGAAGGCGCGATAAAGTCCTTGACGGATAGGCCGGAGGGTGCCAGCCAGTCCCATTCAAAGGCGAAGGGCTCCCCTCTGGGATGGAGGAGGCCGTGCAGCAGCGCCAGCCGCTCCTTGCCGTCCAGCACCCTTGCGCCCGCGCCCATGACCTTGAAGCGGTTCAGGGTGTCCGCCTCGATCCGGGAAAACCTTGCCCGCGCCGCCTGGATGCTCTCCGCCTCGATGGTCAGCGTGACATACTTGCTTTTCACATAGCCGTTGCTGCCGCGCTCATACTGTGTTTGCAGGATGCCGGAGGCCTCGGCGCGGATCCCGTCCAGGTCGTCCCCCTGGGCCGCCATGCGGAACAGGTCCCCGCCGCCGGCCTTGTGGCTGCTGCTCAGGGTCATTTGCACGCCGATGGAGGGATCATAGCCGTTATAGAAATCGCAGAGGCGTTCAAAGATATCCCGCTGATCGTCCGGCCCTGCCAGACGGTAGCTGACGTCGGCGTAGGCGATGGTTTTGGAAAAATGCCGGTCGTCCAGACGGCACAGGCCGTCCGGGTGCATATTGCGGAAGGGGAGGCTTGCCTGTACGGTGTGGTTCTTGCCGTCCCCCTTGGCCTGCCGGATGACGGCCTCGATCTGCTTTCGCTCCTGCCGGGTGAGTCTGCGTCGGCCCTTGCCTCTTTTCCCAGCGCCGGAGGCGATCCGCCCCACCGTCCGCTCCAGCTCCGCCTGCTTTTCCAAAGCGGAATAGGCGTTATTTGTCTGATAGACACGCTTTTTCGGACGGATGAATTTGCACTGGATCAGATTGCCCAGCAGTGCCTCCGGGGTCTGCCCGTTCTTCTCATACAGGGCAAACAGGAAAAAGGGCAGCATCACAAGGATCATGCACAGCGCCGCCGGCGTCGTGCCCATGCTGCCCTTGCTCAAAAAGAAAAGCGGCACTCCAACAAGCGCCGCCGATCCGAAACACACAAGCTGCCGCTTCGTCAGGCCGAACAGCATCTTGCTCTTGATTTTTGTCAGGTCCTTCGGGACCGTTACGTATGCCAATGGTTCACGTCCTTTCCGCAAGCCGGATATCGCTTGCAACTTCATTTCCCCACACATCCCAGCCGGGCGGTGAGGCTCTTGCGAACAGCTCAATACGGGGCACGTCCCCCATGAGGGCTTCGATGCGCCGCCGCGCCTCCTCCGGCTTCTGGCTGTGCCGCTCCACGTGGGAGAGGATGACCTGCTTCACATCCCGCGCCGCCCGCTTTGGGTGTCCGCGGGTCGCCAGCAGGCAGATCTCCGCGTTGGCCCGCGTCCAGTAGCCCATGCCGGTGAACAGGCCCTCCGACTTCCGGCACTGCTTGATCCAGACGAAGGCCACGGTCTTGAAGGTAAAGCCCCAGGCGTCCATGACGCCCCAGGCCTCCCGCAGCATGGGGAAGGTGATCCAGAGGAACAGGGCGCAGTCCTTGTCCGCCAGCTCCCCCACCGGCAGGGCCTTGATGGCCGCTATGTCCATGGTGGGGTAATGGCTCTCGGCGCTGCGCCCCGCGCCCTTCTTGCTCCAGACCTTATAGGCCCAGGGCGGATCCGCGTAGATGACCTTGTATTTTTTCATGGCCGCCTCCCGTCAATGCGCCCCGAACAGGCTCTTTGCAAGGCTGCCGGTGCGAAACAGGGTGTAGCACAGCAGCACCGTATAGCCCAGGCACTCCCAGATCGCCACGGTGATATCATCCCCCACGGCGATATTCTGCACCAGCACCGCGTAGATGCCCACGCAGACCATGATAAGGAATGCCTGGAAGCCCAGGGCCAGCAGGGACTTCAAATAGTTCTGCCCCGTCTGACCCCACTCCCGGTTGGCCATGGTGGCAAAGGGGATCGGCCCCACGGATACGGTCAGTAGGGTAAGAACCCGGCGCCTTGCCATATCACTATGGCAGGTTTCCGGGAACTCCCCTCCAAACCGGACTTACACCTCTCGATGTATCCGGCTCTCCAGGTGTCAGTCTAATTTCCCAGCGTGTAACTTATCGTGGCAGTCTACGCAGAGTGCCATTGTTTTGCGCTTACGCCCAATCATGGCGAGTTCCCATTGTTTTCTGCCACTTAAATCTTTGAGTTTTCGTACATGGTGTATTTCAAGCGGCACATTTTCTGCGCCGCACCACTCGCATTTGTTTGCTTGCAGCCTCTTAATCAGGCTGTTGCGTCCATAGTTCTCGACTACTCTTGCTATTATGTCGGGGGTTCCGCTTTCAACTTTGGTGTTCCTGCGGAAACCGTCATTGTAGAACAGCACTTTGCCCACCATGCCGTTTTTCTTCGGATATTCCACAACAAAATCTTTCCCTTGACGGTACTTGCGGATAATTTTGCTGATTCGTGTCCGATATTTTCCGGCGAAAGTTTTGAGCATACTGTATCTCATTACATAATAGAAGTTGTTGAGTACGGATACATTGTTTGCGAGCCGGTAGTAGTTATACAATCCACGGATTTCTGCGTTGTACTGGTTCAGGATTTCCAAATCGTCCAAGTGCAACAGACGAGTGCGCCGGACAGGTTCCCAAACCTCTTTGTTTCCATTCTGCTTGTCGTATTTAATCTTGAGGGCATTGTAGGAGAGCAGGCATTTTACCCATTTGTCATGGGGGACATGGAGCAAGACTTTTCCGTTGTTCACTCGTCTGGTAGCCCCGGTTTTGGTCTTTTTGTTGTATTCTCCTTTGGAGATTGTGACCTCGTATCCCAGAAACTTTGCAAAATCATGTCCGTGGGTGATGAGTGTCTTTTCCTCGGACATTTCCAGATGAAGTTTTTCACGGATAAAACTGCCTACGTCCTGTTTTACCTGTTCTGCGTCCTCTTTACTGCCGATAACTCCTATCAGAAAGTCATCTGCATATCGGACATAGCAAATCCTTTTATAGTTGTCATCCATCGGGTCGCTGTAAGGCATAGATTTAAGGCTACGCCGCAGCTCTCTGATTTCAGCAGACAATCCCTCTTTTTCTTCTTCGCTCATTTTAGCGAAATTTCTTTTGAGCCTTTCTTCCTTTCCACGGCAGACATCTAATTTCTTTTTGAACGCAGGATTGATTTTACGGCGGTTTCCACAGTTGAATTTCTCTGCGTATTCCGTCATATAGCTGTCCAGTTCGTTCATGTAAATGTTTGCAAGGATAGGGCTGATAATCGAGCCTTGAGGAGTGCCAGAGTAAGTATTATGGTAATTCCAGTCCTCCATATATCCGGCTTTTAGGAACTTCCAAATCAGACCAATGAAGTGTTCATCTGCAATCCGCTTTCGCAGAATGGCAATCAGCACTTGATGGTCTACATTGTCAAAACAGCCCTTTATGTCTCCTTCAACGAACCACTTTGTTCCCGTGAAGTATTTCTGCACATACTTGAGCGCCGTATGGCAACTCTTGTTCATACGGAACCCGTGGGAGTAGTCGCTAAAGGTAGGCTCATAAATGCTCTCTAAAATGAGCCGAACCACCTCCTGTATCAGTTTGTCGTCAAACGACGGTATTCCCAGAGGACGCATCTTCCCGTTAGCTTTCGGGATATACGTTCTCCTTGCCGGGTTAGGCTGATAGCTGAAATCCCGCATTTTTTCAATGAGGGCGTTTATCCTGGCCATTCCCATACCGTCAATGGTTTTGCCGTCTGTTCCGGCTGTCATGTTGCCTGGTTTCGCCTGTATCCGCTGGTATGCCAGCAGATAGAATTGTGGATTGTACAAGTTGCGGTATAACCGCTCGTACCTGTAACTCTTGTTACACGCCTTGGATTTTAGGCTTTCCAACACATTTTCAGGACTTCTCATAATGCCTCACGCACCTTTCCTTTTTATGAATTGGTTGACACCCTGCCTTCCTTCGCCATGTGGACGGCTTTCCCGTCCTCGGACTACTACGAAGGCTCCGTTGCCATGCCGGATATTCAGCGTCATCTTTCTTGAGTTCTATCCCTTGAAATTTTTCACCTTGCGGCATTACGCATAGCCGGATAGTTCCGGCGTTCCGGTTTAGGCAATCTCCAGTTAGACACTTTGGGAAAAGCGTATTGTGATGTCGGAGTGGGTTTTCGTCCTTTTCCGCTTATTGCGGCTGGCTGCCATAAGTATCTTGCGGTTTGTGTTTACCTGTCACATGCCGCTATGACATACGGCGAATACAACCATCCTGCGCCGCCGGGTCGAGTATCCCGCCTCGGACTGCCCTTAAAGCAGTTTAGCCTTGTTCCTCATTCACAAAGTTGCGTCTTGCCGCTCAGTCGTGGGTAGATGGTTTCCCCAACTTGCGATTTCTCCGATACGCTATTGTCCCCCTTGTGGTTTCCCTCCGGGGTAAATCGGACGACGCTAAAGTGATGTTTTTCACATCTTTGATACTTTTCTTTACCGGCTTGCTAAAGCCGGGTTCCCAAAATGTCCGCGCACCGCCTTTGGATAGAAAGCGGTGCTTCTGGACGCGCGATACACCTCGATCATTCTTCCGTAGATCACAAGGAAGATGGCGATGGTGAGGATATGGGAGCAGAGGCCCACAAAAATGCTCTGAAACCACAGCCCCAGCAAAGAACCGATGCTCCAGTCCGCCAGGGTCGTTTCCAAATTGCCGACCACGCCGGAAATGTCGATCCCCGCGTCGGAGATGATGACGCCGGCGCTCTGATTGACCACGCTCTGCGCCATATCGAATACCGCCATGACGATGTTCCATGTGTTGGTGACGATGAGCACCGCGCAGAAGGTCTTGAAGATCCACTTCCAGAAAAGCCAGGTGTCAAAATCGTGGAGATTATTCTTTTCCACGATGAGCTGGATCAGCTCATAGCACATGACGAAGGTGAGGATGATGCCGGCGATGGGGACGATGACCGTTTCAGAGAGGCCGCGGATCATGTTGAAGATGCCGCCGTTCCAGCCGGCCGGCGTCATGCCCACCTCGCCGGCGATCTCGCCCACCTTCGTATTCACGGTGTCAAAGGTCCCGGAGAGGTTGGAGATGATGCCGTCGATCAGCAGCTCCTTGAACCACTCCTGGATCATTTCAATTATCACGGGTGGTCACACCTCCTTTCGGGGGCTCCCGCCGTGAAACGGGAGCCTCCGGGTGGGATGGTCCTGCCGCCGCTCAGCCAAGCAGGCCGGACAGCAGGGGGATCAGGGTCACGCCGATCAGGGCGACGCCGCCGCCCGCGACAAGCTGCTTGACGCCCTGCGATTTGGCCGCGGGGTTGTCCTGGCCGTAGCCTTCCAGAAGGTTGATGCCGCCCCACACGCAAAGGCCGCCGCCCAGGGCGATGACCAGGGTCTGTAATACGTCGATGGCACTGTTGAAGAACTCCATAAATCATGTTTCCTTTCGTTTTGTAGAATTGTTGTCGGGTTCGTCTGTCAGGTCTTTTGCGCTCAATTCGTACATATCGAAAGGCTCGTCCGGCTTCACGATGGCCGGTCTGCGCTTCATGTACCGTTCTACGTCAAAGACGTTCTTCTTGTCGGCGTCGGACAGGTATTTGTAGCGGGGGTGCTTCGTCAAGTCGTACTTGTCGCTGAAAAACGGGCGCACGCCCCGAAGCTGCAAAATACACTTGCCGCCGTCCATGACCGCGATCTCGTCCTGGGTCATCAACTCCTTTCCCAATTTCTGATAACTGAGGCCGTGAGAGGTCTGCGCGCCGCGATTTTCGGACTGGCTCAGGCTGTCGATGGTTTCCTTACCCAGCAGCTCCGAAATCTCTTTCAGCGTGGACTTCTCCTTGCCTCCCAAAAACAAGGTGACGTCGCAGTTGCCGACGATGGTATCTGCCGCGTCCTTGTAGATGGTCTTTAACTGGCTTTGCGACTGCAAAATAATAGAAGCCGATATCTCACGGCTTCGGATGGTGGCGATCAGCTTGTCAAAGTTGGGGATCTGGCCGATGTTGGCAAATTCGTCCAAAAGGCACCGCACATGAACAGGCAGCCGCCCGTTATAGAAATCGTCCGCCTTGTCGCAGAGCAGGTTGAAAAGCTGGCTTTGCAGCATGGCGATGACGAAATTGAAGGTGGTATCCGTATCGCTCATAATGAGGAACAGCGCCGTTTTCCGGTCGCCCATCGTGTCAAGCTCCAATTCGTCCTCCGTCATAATGTCCCGCAGCTCCTTGATATCGAAGGGGGACAGGCGGGCGCCGCAGCTCACCAAAATACTTTTGAGAGTTTTGCCGGCCGCCATTTTGAACTTGACATATTGCTTGACGGCGAAGTGCTCCGGCTGCGCCTGTGCCAGCTCGTCAAAGAGGATATCCACGGGGCTTTTATAGGTCTCGTCGTCCTCTCTGGCCTCGCAGGCGTTGATGAGCTCCAGCAGGGTGATGAAGTTCTTCTCCTCCGGCTCCGCCTCATACCAGATGTAGCCGATCAGGGCGCAGTACAGAAGCCGCTCGGCCTTGATCCAAAAATCTTCGGAGGATTTTTCACCGTCGCCCTTCGTGTTGGCGATGATGACATTGACCAGCTTGAGGATATCCTTCTCGGAGCGCACATAGGCCAGCGGGTTATATTTCATGCTCTTGGAAAAGTTGATGGTGTTGAGGACCTTGATGCGGTATGGCTCATAGACGACCTTGCCGTGCTTATCCCGCACCGGCTTTCCGTTCTCGTCCCGCTTCGGCCCGCCGTGCGCCAGGAGTTTTCCCGTCTCCCGAAGGAGCTGCCCTTTGGGGTCGGTGACCACATAGGAGCTGTGCATTTGGAGCAGGGACGGCTTGACAAAAAACCTTGTCTTACCGCTGCCGGAGCCGCCGATGACGAGGATGTTTTTATTTCTCGCCGTTTTCGGATCCTTCGGGCGGCTGGTCATGGTGAGGCTTTCCGTCCGGGTCAGAGGGATGTTCCAATCGGGAACAGGGTCTATGTAGGGCGCGATATCCTCCGGCCGGCCCCATCGGGCCGATCCGTACTCAACGCCACGGCGATATTTCTTCGCATTTTTTGCTTTCAGATACACCGCCAGCCGGACAAGCGCTGCCCCGGCCACGCCCAGCAGCAGGTCCAAAGGGTGCAGGCTGATCCAGAGGGAGGCAAAGGCCTCGGTGAAGCCCTGGGCGATACGAAGCAGCTTTTCCGAAGCGTCCGCCCCCGGTGCCAGCCGCACCGCCTGGCAGAGCTTGTCAAAGAGCCAAACGAATAGCAGATACGGAAGGTTCGGCAGCAGGGCCTTTTTCAGCTTTCCCGTCATCGTTCCAGCCCCCGGTCCCTGTTTTTGACCTTCTCGCCCCGCTCCAGCTCCTGCCGCTTCGCCTGCTCCTTGGCCTTGGTCAGCCGCCTGCGGATGGAGGGCTTTTTCTCCTTCGCCAGATTCTTTGCGGAGAACTCGCGGAAGGCCGCCGTCACCGCGTCGGCGTCCCTGCCCTTGAAGAACACCAGGTAGCGGGGGATCTCCCCGGTGGTATCTTTTTTCAGGGCAAAGTCGATGCCGTACTTCTTCGCCGTGGCGGAGAACGCCTTGATATTCTGGTCCGTGATCTCAATGTTGGAAACGCCGGTGTTGTGCTTCATAAGCTGACGGAGTGTCTGCTTGCCGTGATGGAGTTGCGGGTTTTTCTTGTGCTTTTCCATATCCGCCAGCACCTTCTTCATGGCCTGCTGCAAGAGCTGGGCGGTCAGCTTGCCGGTTTCCACACAAAGCGCAAGGGTTTTCTGCGTGATTTCTTCCTGCAAGGCGTTCACCTCCGATCTCCGCTGCCGTACAGGTCATGGCTGACAAGGGATGTGTAGTAGCTGTCCATCGTGACCGGCGCGTTATACAGCGCCGCCAGCAGATATTTCTTGATATTGCGGACATAGGTGGTGTTCTCCCGCATCCGTTCCAGCACATACTCGATGTGGGAGCTGCCGATCTTCAAGAACCGGGACTTCACCACCTCGGCGGGGTAGTCGTCCCCGGCGATGCGGATCATCTTACGGTTGGAGCAGACGGTATCCACCATGAGCTCCACCAGCTCATCCAGACGGTCCCTGTCCAGCTTTTCATCCTGGGTGAGGATATCGTAGTCGATATTCTCCAAAATGATCTCCCGGTAGCTTTCACGCTCCCGCATCCTGTCCTGTCCGATCCTGCCTTTTTCTCTGGGGGTAGGGGGACTTGATGGGATAGGACTTGATCCTTGCGTAATTGATAATTCTTTATTTTGTTCTTTAGTATTTAATTGGGCGGGGTTCTCCTGAATTGGGGCATCCAACATTGGCTTCACCTGTATTGGATTTTCCCGTATAGGTTTTTCCCGGATAGGCGCGGGCGTCTGTGCCGGCTCCTTCGGCTGCTCCAAAATGGTGTACTCGATGGAGCCAAGCTGCCCGTTCTCGTTGCGGACGCGCGCCCGGACGAGATAGCCGTGCGACTCCAGCTCCCGGATCCCGCCGCTGATGCTGTCGATGCCGTCCTTGCAGATGCGGGCAAGCCCCTTCATGGTGTAGTCCCAGTCCTCCGGCAGCGACAGCATGAGGGACAGCAGCCCCTTCGCTTTCAGGGACAGCGACCTGTCCCGCAGGTGGTAGTTGGACATGACCGTGTAATCTCTGGTCTTTTCGATGCGGAAAACTGCCATATCCGCGCCTCCTTTCTCTGGTTTTGAAAAGTGTTGATTTTGGCGCAAAAAAGCCCCTGTCCTGCCTCCCGGACGCTTCCCATGGGAAAACACCCACGCCGCCCTTTAAGCGGCGCTCTGAGAGGAAAAAACAGAGGTTTTCGCACCCTAATTGATACATTTTTCGGGTGGGTATAGGAAAAGGGCGCTGATTTTTCGTATCAGCGCCCTTCTGAGCTGTGCCATATTCAGCTTTTTCCGTTACATATTCGCTCGTCTGCTGTCGCAAACCATTGATTTTACTGACTTTGTGGGAGTATCGTTATCCCACCCTAATATTCAATAGACCTGCTTTTCAGGAGCTTCTTGACGATATTGAAATGGGATATATCTCAGTTGTTATCGTCAGAGACCTTTCCCGATTAGGCAGAGATTATGTCTCGGTTGGTCATTACACAGACAACTATTTCCCTGAGCATAATGTAAGGTTTATCGCTGTTAATGATGTGGTTGACAGTGATGAGGGTGAAAACGAAATCGCACCATTCAAGAATGTTATGAATGAAATGTATGCGAGAGATATCAGCCGTAAGGTAAGAAGTGCTCATCGTATTCGCGGAAATATGGGAGAACCGTTATCTCAACCGCCTTACGGGTATATGAAAGACCCACAGAACAAAAAGAAGTGGATTATTGATACCGAATCTGCAGAAGTAGTCAAGAGTATCTTTGCAATGTGCATTGAGGGTAAAGGCAATGAAACTATTGCCCGTATCTTACAGGAAAACAAAGTAATGATACCGATGACATATTGGCAGAGCAAAGGTCTTAACAAGGGCGGTAAAAAAACTCAGCCTGACTCTTATAAATGGTGTAAGACGACGGTACAGAAGATTCTTGCACAACAGGAATACTGCGGTGATGTTATCAACTTCAAGACTTACTCAAAAAACTTCAAGAATAAGAAAAGACTTCAGAATCCCGAAGAGAACTGGAAGATTTTCAAGAATGTTCACGAGCCGATAATTGACAGAGATACTTTTGAAACTGTTCAGAAGATGAAAGCCAAAGGTAAACGCAGAGCGCCGAATCCCGAACATGCTGAAAAGAATATGTTCTGCGGATTGTTATACTGTGTCGATTGCGGAAGTCCTTTATGGTTCAATGTCAATCACCCGAATACTGATATCAAGTATTTTATGTGCTTCAACTACAAAGGTCGCAGAGGCACCTGTGAGGGTGCACATTATGTCAGAGCTGATTCTTTGGAGCAGATTGTGATGCTTGAGCTCAGAAGTCTTGCAAGCTTTCTCATTGAAGATGAAGAAGCGTTCGCAGATATTCTTGAAGCAAAGACAAACAAAAGCATACTCAATCAGCAGAAGTTTCTTGAAAGCAGTATTGATAAAGCAACAGCAAGAACTAAGGAGGTTGCCGTGATGTATGAAAAACTCTTTGAAAAGCACATCAACGGTATTGTTAACGAAGAAAGCTTTATGCAATTATCTCAGAGGTATGAAACAGAACGAGACGAGCTGAAACTAAAAATCAGGCAATACCAAGAAGAGCTTTCAGAGATAGAAAATCTTCGTACAAGCAAAGAACAATTCACATTGGCAGTCCGTAAGTTTATGCAGATGGAAACTCTTACACCTGCACTCCTGAATGAACTTATTGAGAAAATCGAGGTTCACTCCATTGAGGGTAAAGGTAAGAACAGAACGCAGAAAATCATTATTCATTACCGCTTCATCGGGGTTATTGAAAATCCCATAAAAGAGAAAAACATAGTCCTCGAAGCAAGACAAGGAGTCGCCGTAGAATAACAGTGGCTTTAATAAGAGGGTATAGCGGCTCGCCTTTCAGAGCGTCTAACATAGTGATAATCTCGTCAGAGTTATACCACTCATACTCACGCCTTTCGAGCTTTGAAAGACGCACGAGCTCACAAGGATTTGTACTTATCAGCCTGTGTCGCATATCCGTTTTTTATTGCTTGCTTAACTATTTCTTGCTTTTTTCTTGCTTCTTGTTTTATCATATTCATGAGAAGTACTTCTTTCTTGGTTAATGTTGTTTTGCGATTTCATTATACCATATTTTGAAGCTACTTCTCTTTTTTGGGGGTCACATCATTTTAACAAATACATTCTGTATTTCGGTACTGGTATTACATGATATTGACACTTCCACCTTGTGTGTTATAAACTACTTTCGTCCATTTATTCGTCCTCCTTTGATTCTTTACGGTTGATGTTGCTTCTTCCATTATATCAAAGGAGGACTTATTTTTTTTGAATGAACGCTTTCGATTTTTACTCTCCACAAGTAAAACTTGTGGTTGGGTATATAATCGAAAGAAACACCAGTTTGTGTGTTTTTTTCTCTTGCAAATTTTTTATACATAAGTTAATATATAAGTGGAAAATATCGGAACAGGGGGGAGGCTATTAAGAAAAAATCAAAAGTCGCTTTCGCTGTAATCTGTGTTGCTGTGTTTTTCACCGATAGTTTTCTTTACGCATATGCCTCAGGTCATGAAACCTAATATGCGGAAGGTCGTACTTCTTCAACAGTTTCCCAAACCTATGAGCAATGGATGGGTAATAAGTATCTCCGTTCGGTTTCTTAAAGATGTAGTCGTTTTCGGTATATGCATTACTAAAGAAGTCTCCGTTATTGTTTTCCTCATCTTTGGCCAAATCAGTAGATTTCTGATTTCCGTAAACAGCGGGAACGCACGATAACTTGAATTAGTCTTTTTCAACAACTTTAGTTTCTACCGATACGGTGTGCGTATCAAAATAGAGTTTCCATTAAAATCAACACTTTGCCATTAAAGTCCGAGAACCTCACTGCGGTGCAAGCCATACATAACGGTTGTTTTAATAATAGTATTTTGCTGATTTATTTCAAATTTTTTATCTTATAGTCCATTTAAAAGCACTACAATAATTTTTTTCTTTATTATTTTATATAAAATTTTTTGATATGATTTAGAAGAAAAAAGAAATTTTACAAAAAAATAAGACCTACATAGCAGTAGGTCTTGCTCACACACTGTGAGGCCGCATAAACGGCGGGGTGAATAAATTTTTATTTGAACTTGTAGTGTAATCTCATAAGGTTTTTGAGATTAACTAAAGTATAAACTAAAAAAATATTTTTGTCAAGAGGTAATATTATGGAAAATTATTACTTAGGATTAGACTTAGGAACAGACTCAATTGGTTGGGCAGTAACAGATAAAAATTACAATATCCCTAAATTTAAAGGAAACTCTATGTGGGGTATTCGGCTCCTTGAGGGCGGAAATACTGCTGTTGAAAGAAGAGAATTTCGTAGCAGCAGACGAAGATTAGAAAGAAACAAATACAGATTAAACTGCTTAGAAATGCTCTTTAATGAGGAAATTTCCAAGAAAGACATTGCATTTTTCCAAAGACTTAAGGATAGTGCACTCTATGATGGAGATAAGAATGTTTCTGGCAAGTATTCTTTGTTCAATGATCCTGATTATACAGATAAAGATTATTATAAAAAATATCCAACTATTTATCATCTTAGAAAAGAGTTAATTGAAAGTGTTGAACCACATGATGTTCGTCTTGTGTTTTTAGCTTTGCATCATATCATCAAAAACAGAGGTCACTTTTTATTTGATAATGATGATTTAGGTAAAAACGGAAATTTTGATTTCACAGCAATATTTACTGAGCTAAACGAATACATTAAATCAAATTCAAACTATGAATCAGAGGGTTTTAGCTGTAATGATTTAAAATCTGTTGAAGATATTATTAAAAATAGTTCTTTAACGTCAAACAAGAAGAAGGAAGCTCTTATTAAAGAATTTGCCTTAAATAAAAAAGTAGATGTTTTTGAAGTAGCAATAGTAACACTTTTATCAGGAGCCACAGCTAAAGCTAAAGACCTATTTAATACAGACAAATACGATGATACCGAAGGTAAAAGCATATGTTTTAAGAGTGGATATGATGATAAGGCTACAACCTATGAAAGCGTTTTTGGTGAGAACTTTGAACTCATTGAAAAGTTAAAAGCTATATATGATTGGGCAATTCTCGCTGATATTTTAAATGGAAAAGAATACATTTTTTACGCTAAAGTTGACACATATGAAAAGCATAAAAGAGATTTAAAGCTTTTGAAAGAATATGTTAAAGCTTATGTACCGGAAAAGTATAGTCATATCTTTAACGAAAACAGTGATAAGGTTTCAAACTATCTTTCATACTCTGGCTATTCATCAAAAAATCCTGTTATGAAAAAGTGTGATCAGGAAACATTTTGTGACTTTTTAAGAAAACAACTTCCAAAAGAGCTATTAGATGAAAAGTATGCACAGATGTATAAAGAGATAGAAACATCTTCATTTATGCCCAAAGCTGTAACAAAGGATAATTCTGTTATTCCTATGCAGCTTAATAGGGCAGAGCTTGAAGCAATTTTAAGTAATGCAAAGAATTATTTGCCATTTTTAGCTGACAGGGACTCAAGTGGAAAAACTGTCAGCGAAAAAATAATAGACATATTTAAATACAGAATTCCTTATTATGTTGGTCCGCTTAACAAGCATAGTGAAAAAAGCTGGCTTGTGAGAACAGGTGAGAAAATCTATCCATGGAATTTTGAAAATGTTGTTGATGCAGATAATAGTGCTGAGAAGTTTATTAATAATTTAACAAGCAAATGTACTTATTTACCTAAAGAAGATGTTATTCCAAAGAACTCGCTTCTTTATAGTGCATTTACCGTTCTTAACGAAATCAACAATATAAAAATTGACGGTGAAGAGATTTCTGTTGAGTTAAAGCAAGGGATCTATAAAGACCTGTTTGAAAAAAGCAATAAAGTAAAAGTGTTTGATTTAAAAAAATATCTTGCATTAAATGGTTATATGAACATTGAAATAACAGGAATTGACACAACTATTAAAGGCAGTCTTAAACCATTTATAGATCTTCAGAATATTGACCTTTCGTATAGTGATAAAGAAGAAATAATCAAATCTGTCACGATTTTTGGTGATGACAAAAAACTTCTTAAAAACAGGCTTAAAAGATTATATGGAGATAGATTAACAGCGGATGATATTAAAAAAATATCAAAACTTAAGTACACAGGCTGGAGCCGTTTATCTGAAAAGTTTTTAACAGGCATTGAAGCAGTTTTGCCATCAACAGGTGAATATACAAATATCATTCATGCTTTATGGGAAACAAATGACAACTTAATGCAACTTCTCAGTTCCAATTATGACTTCAGGAAAAAGATTGATGAAGAGAATGGTGATAGCACTTTTACTTCTTTGAGGAAAGAAATTGACAATCTTTATGTTTCTCCAAAGATTAAGCGCCCTATTTATCAGGCAATGCAAATTGTTGAAGAAATAGTTAAAATTCAAGGTCATGATCCGAAGAAGATATTTATTGAAGTCGCAAGGGATGAAGGCGAAAAAAAGAGAACTGTCTCAAGAAAGCAAAAATTAATAGAACTTTATAAATATTGCAAAAAGGATGAGCAGAAACTTTACGAACAGCTTTGTAATACAGATGAAAATGATTTCAGAAGAGATGCCCTTTACCTTTATTACACACAGTTAGGTAAGTGTATGTACACAGGAAAACCTATTGAATTAAGCGAAATTTACAACAATAATATTTATGATATTGACCATATTTTTCCACGGTCAAAAATCAAAGATGATAGTCTTAATAACAGAGTACTTGTTTTAAAAGCAGAAAATGCAAAAAAGGGCAATATTTATCCTATAAATAGCTCTATTAGAAACAATATGCTTCCTTTCTGGAAAACACTTTTTGACAAAGGCTTAATTTCAAAAGAGAAGTTTGAAAGACTTGTTAGAAATCAACCGCTTACAGATGAAGAACTTTCATCATTTGTATCAAGACAACTTGTTGAAACCCGCCAGTCTACTAAGGCAGTAGCGCAGCTTCTTAAAAAGCGTTATCATGATACAGCCGTTGAATATATCAAGGCAAGCCTTGTATCTGACTTCAGACAGGAAAATGACTTTGTCAAATCTCGTGATGTTAATGATTTTCATCATGCTAAAGATGCTTATCTAAATATTGTAGTTGGTAATGTTTATACTGTCAGATCTCATCTTGCGCACTTCATTGACAATGTTCAAAGCGGTAAATGGAGCGTTAACAAAATGTTTGATTACACAACAAACGGTGCGTGGATTGTAGAAAATAATAAGTCTATAAACATTGTTAAGTCAAATATGGCAAAGAACAATATTCGCTTTACGAGGTATGCATTTAAGCAAACCGGTGGTTTGTTTGACCAAAATCCGCTTAAAAAAGGTTTGGGACAGGTGCCTCGTAAAAAGGATATGGACATTGATAAATATGGTGGATACAATAAACCTTCATCAGCATATTTTGCTTTTGTTGAATACAAAAACAGTAAAGGAGAAATTGTTCGTTCTTTTGAACCTGTTGATTTATATGCTGAAAAGGAATATATAAGGAATCCACAGGAGTTCATAAAACGCAAGCTCGGAGTTGATTATGTTAAAATTATCATTCCTTGCGTTAAATACAATGCTCTTATCAGTATTAATGGTTTCAGAATGCACATAAGTAGTAAGAGTAGCGGAGGAGCAAATTTGATCTGTAAACCTGCTGTTCAACTTGTTGTTAGTCAAGAACAAGAAAAATATATTAAGAAAATTTTAAGCTATCTTGCTAAATGTGCAGAGCTGAGAAAAGAAAAAGAAATAACGTCCTTTGACGGAATAACAGAAAAAGATAACGCGGATTTATATGAAGCCCTTAAGCACAAGACTAATCATACGATCTACAACGTTAAATTTTCAAAATTGGCAAATATATTGATTGACAAGCAATGTGAATTTGAGGGCTTATCACTCTATGAACAATGTTATATACTTATGCAGATAATCAACATTCTCCACGCAAATGTTATGAGTGGTGATTTATCGGCAATAGGTGAGGCTAAAAAGAGTGGGGTAACTACAATCAGCAATAAAATGCAGCCAAGTTACAAGACCGTAAAACTTATTAACCAGTCAATCTCCGGGCTTTTTGAGCAGGAAATAGATCTTTTAAAATAAGGAGATAGTTATTATGGGATGGAGGACGGTAGTAGTTTCAAAGCCATCTAAACTTGATCTGAGGCTTGGCTATATGGTTGTCCGTGATGTTGAATCAAATGTACAAGTGCATATAAGCGAAATTTCAGTTTTAATTATTGAAAACACTGCGTCCTCCATTATTACTGCTCTTCTTTGAGAACTGACTAAACAAAAGATAAAAGTAATATTTTGTGATGAAAAGCAAAATCCTTCCTCCGAACTTGTCTCATATTATGGCTGTCACGATTGTTCTTTAAAATTTAAAAATAAAGTTTGCTTTATTTCTAACTTCTTTGACTTAAGTTTTTCAATACCGACACTTAAAAAACTATATGAAGATTTATCTTCTTATTCTAATAATTTCCTTCAAGACTATGTTGTGACACTAAAAAAGATATATTAGATTTTCTCGAAAAGCTCTCAACAGAATACGATTTTGATTTTTCGTTTGATGACGATACTGATTTAGTTGATATTCTTAAAGCTCATAATTTTAAACCAAATGTTGATAGCGATGATTTGTTGACGGGACTGCTTGACTTTATAGTTTTAACTAATAAATATTGTTCCTTTGAAGCCTATGTCCTTTTAAACTTTCATTGCTATTTTGATGAAGAAGAAATTGAAAAAATCTATGATGCTTTGAAATATCAAGGCATTGAAATTCTTATTATTGAAAGTCAAAACAGCTTTCACTCACTTCCGCAAGAAAATCTTTATATTTTGGATAAAGATATGTGCGAAATTGTTGAAGAAAGATGATTTTTGGCTTATAATATAACCACTTTATGATGTTACCCTGTGAATTGTAGTGTCGCAGCTTATTCTCATTTGAGGTTTGAGAGTAGTGTAATTTCATAAGGTAGTAAAACATTTTAACAATGGCACTTGCTAAAAGATGTGTTTGAGAGTAGTGTAATTTCATAAGGTAGTAAAACAGCGGTCGGCGGTCTGAAAAACGACTATCGTTTGAGAGTAGTGTAATTTCATAAGGTAGTAAAACTGCAATTATAAAGAATCGTGCTATAATGCGTTTGAGAGTAGTGTAATTTCATAAGGTAGTAAAACGGGCAAAATCGGCGTATCGTCCGCAGTCTGTTTGAGAGTAGTGTAATTTCATAAGGTAGTAAAACGTTGCTCTTGTCCTTGGTTCTGCACAGCAGGTTTGAGAGTAGTGTAATTTCATACCATTTTACGAATCTATGAGTTATTGTGCATCTAAATAAAGAAACAATCTGAAAACAACTAAAAGAATTAGTACGGTGCAACATGAAAGAAAAGCTTGCCTTCTTCTATGCCCACTATAAAATTTTAGATTTAAATTTGCAGAGACAGGGATTGAACCTGTGTTTCTGAGTACAGCTACTCAGCGAGTTTCCTTTACTCCACTCTGCAATATAATTAAAACAACAGCAAGCAAACCGTCTAACAATTGTCTAACACTATTATTATTTAGCGATTTTTCGCACCACGCGAACCGTTTATTAATTGCGTTATATGGGAAAAATCACGGTTCTACACTGCATGGAATCGAATGACACTGTTTGATATTCGCGTCACAACCACTGTTAACTGGCTCGGAGCACCGCGCTGCCTGCGGCAGATGAAGTGGTGCTCTGAGCAGGAAGAAACAACGAGCGTTGCGAGTGCCCCAAGCGAGCAATGCGACTATGTTTCTGACCGAAAGGGTCGTTGGTTCGAGTCCAACAGGGGGAGCCAGGAAAAAGCACTTGCATTTGCAAGTGCTTTTTCAATTAAGCGCACCTTCGGTGCATGAAAAATGAAGTCGCTTCGCTAATGAAGTGCGGTCAAACCGCATGAAAATCAAAGCGCGCTTTACTTCGTGCGAGCATAGCGAGCACTTTATTACAACGAAGTTGTCGCTTCATGTTTGCGGAGCAAACACTTCATTTATTAAAAAATCATTGTACTAAGTGAATTTTATTTAACTAACAGAGCAGTAAGACTAGAATCTTTCTGCTCTGTTTTACTTTACCTACCGACTCAAATACCGAGTCTGCCGCACTAACAGCAGACCCAATTAATCTCCACTTTACATAATTTTTGCGTTTGACTCAGCGCGAAAAAGGGCAGATATACGGAATTTTGCCGATGATATTGACATAAAGCCGAATGATTGGTAGAATATTATCGAACCGGATAGCAATGGCTAACCGGTTGACTTTAAGATTTGTAGTTAGCTAATGCTAATCGAGAAAAAGTACTGTGACGCCGAAACGGCGTTTGCTTTTTGTGTTGCAGTTAGCAAAAGCTAATTGAATGGAGGAGAAACATGAACAGAAAAATATCGGCTGTTGCCGCAGTTGTTTTGATGCTTGCGGTAATTATATGCGCGGCTCTGCCGGCTTTTGCGGCTTTGACTCAGGACGGCGTGTATGAAGTCAGCGTTAAGATGTACCACGCTCAGAAGGACAAGACCTCTATGGGCGACAAATACCTTGTTCATACCGCACTGCTGACCGTGAAAAACGGCAGCAAGACTTTGACTATAGCAACGCCCGAGAGCGTCTCGGGTATGCAGTTCTGGTACTACAAAAACGGCGGAGTTGAGGGCGACACGGTCGAAGTCAAGCCCGCAGGGAGCGTTAAGATAGCGGGCACGACATATCAGTCCGCGTTTGAGTTTCCGATAGTCGGAAACGGCGAGTTCGTCGGCGTGAAGTTCGCCGCACCCGTTATGCCGATGTCGCCCTCCGCGAGAATACATATCGACTATGCAAGCGCTAAAAAAGTTGCGGATATCGGCTCCGCCGCTGTTACTGCTCCGAATGCGGTGACTCCCGCGAAGCCGACTGAAAGCGCAAAAGGCGAAGCTTCGGTTGATACAACGGCTTCTGCACCTGCCGAAACCGATTCTGCCGGCGAGACGGTAACAGGGGAGAGCATCTCGGAAAATGAGGCTTCAACTGTCTCTGAATCTGTTGCCGAATCCGTTTCCGAGACGACTTCAAATAACAGCGGAAGCAAAAAGACTGCGGCGATAATCGGATCTGTCTTTGCGGCGGTCGTTATAGTTGTGCTCATAGTTGCAACGGTGATAAAGAGAAAAGCAATAAAGGAGTAACCGAAATGAACAGATGCTTCAAAAAATTTCAGGTCAAGGATTTCGTTTTCCTTGCAATTCTTTCGGCGGCGATGACGCTCTGCGGCGGAATAACCATGCCGCTTGTTATGCACACGACTTTATTCGGGCTTCGCAATATGGCGGCGGCTCCGATATATGCGCTCTTCTGCGCTGTCGGTCTGATGAAAGTCAGAAAACCGGGCGCGCTGACTGTAATCGGTCTGTTTTCCGGCGCTCCGCTCGTGTTCTTTTCGCCCGTCATGTTCTTCAATAATTTTGTGGCGGCTATCATCGCGGAATTGCTGATGCTCCTGTTCTTCAGAGGCTATAAAAATAAAGGCTCCGTGCTTTTCACGGCGGGAATATATATGCCGCTTTCTCTGCCGATTTCGGTGCTTTTCAGTATCTGGCTCAACGGACAGAGCTATGAGCAGCTGCTTGCGCGCCCGACAGCTTCGATATTCACCTCGCTCGGTACTGTGGCGCTCGGGTTCATAGGCGCGGCAATCGGCATGAAAATAGCCGCAGAGCTGCAAAAGGCGGGCAAGCTCAAGCCCGACGGAGAAGACGGAAATGCTTGATGCGTTCAGTGTAAAAAAACCGATTTATCCGCTTGTAGCCTTCTTCTCGTCGCTGTGTATGCTCGTGTGCGGAATGCTGCTTTCGAAGAGCCTTTGGGTGTTTGCGTTTGCCGACGTGTTGTTCGTGCTCTATTGCTGCTTCGGACTGTTTCGCGGCGCATGGAAAATGAGCGCCGCAATGCTCGCATTCGGGCTCGTGATAGGTGGATTGGCTTTTATAACTAATCGCAATTTCGACGCCTTTTGGCAGACCGTCGTGCGTGCACTCCTGCTCGGGATATGCGCCGTGCCGATGATAACGCTGCCGCCCGCGGATCTCATGCGCTGCATGAATCAGCTGCATTGTCCGCGGATAATAACGCTCGGAATGCTGGTCACCCTCCGCTTCATCCCGATACTTGTCACCGAGATAAGGCGAATATGGGAGGCAATGAAGGTGCGCGGAGCGAATGTCAAATGGTATCGCCTTGACTGCCTCTACAGAGCTTTTTTCATTCCGCTTGTCATGCGCATTATCGGTATTTCCGATACTCTTTCTCTTTCGCTTGAGACAAGGGCGTTCGCGCTCGATAATTCTCCCGCAACCGTCTACGGTAAGGTCGAGCTTCGTGCGCGCGACATAATATTTCTCGTCGCAGTGATTATTTCCTGCGCAGGTCTGGGGGTGGCGGCGTGGATGCGTTGAGGCTTGAAAATATCAGCTTTTCATATAACGACTCAGAGAAAATATTTGACAATGTCAATTTTACTCTCGAATACGGGGACTTTGTGCTTCTCTCCGGCGTATCAGGCGAGGGCAAGAGCACTCTGCTCTCAATAATCAACGGCATGATTCCGTTTATAACGCCGGGAAAGCTTGAGGGAAAAATTTATGTAAATTCCGAGGATGTTACCGACGTCAGAGTCAGCGAGCGCGCGAAGCTCATAGGCACGGTGCTCCAGAATGCCGATGAGCAGATAGTCTATGGTATCGTCCGCGACGAAATAGCTTTCGGGTGCGAAAACCTCGATATCCCGGTCGAGACAATAGATCGGCGTATAGAGGCGAGCACAAATATGATGAAAATATCGCCCGACGCAAAGACGCGGACTATGTCCGGCGGGCAGAAGCAGAGACTGATTACCGCTTCGACGCTCGCGATGAAGCAGAAAATCATAATTCTTGATGAGCCGCTGGCAAACCTTGACGTTGAGGGCGCGCATGTCCTGCTCGGCGCGCTTCGCTCACTTGCCAAAAGCGGATATGCCGTGATGCTCGTTGAACACAGGCTCGATGTTGTCAGACCCTATGTCAACAAGGTCATGTGGATAAAAGATAAAAATGTCATAGTGAGCACCGATAAAGATGCCGTTACCCGTTCCGAACGGGTCATAGAGCCGGAGAACAATGCACACACTGCTGGCTCACCGGTTATAAGCGGGCGTGGTTTGGTGTTTAGCGCAGGCGGCAGAAATATCCTTGATTCGCTCGATATCGATGTGTATAAAGGTGAACGCCTTGTTCTGCTCGGTGCGAATGGCTGCGGCAAGACTACGCTCATGCGGACTCTCGCAAGGCTCAACAAGCTCACATCAGGCACGCTCGAACAAAATATAGTTCAAAAGCCGGGGCGAAGAAAGCCCAACGCCGCGTGGTTCAAAAAGGTCGGCTTTGTCTATCAGAATCCAACATATCAGCTCTTCATGCCGACACTGCTCGCCGAGGCCTCTTTCAGGGCATCATCGGAGCAGAAAGCAAGGGAGATGATCGAGGCGTTCGGCCTCTCGGGGCTTGAAAATAGGCATCCGCAGTCCCTTTCGGAGGGTCAGAAACGCCGCGCCGGTCTTGCGGCGATATGCGCGGGCGAGCCGGAAGTGCTGTTCCTCGACGAGCCTACTGTTGGACAGGATTATAATAATCTTGAGCGAATAGTCTCGGCTGTCAATAAGTTGAACCGCGAAAACGGCTGCACGGTCGTCACCGTTACGCACGACCGCAGATGCGCCGCCGCTATGGCAGACAGGGCGGTCATAATGGGCAACGGAAAAATAGCCGAACACGGGGACAGAAATCTCGCCGACAGCTATCTCAATAAACAGTTCAAAATCATTGGGGAGTGATTAGATGATAAAAACAAGACTCATAGGGCAGGTGCCTTCCTCCAAGAAGTACATTGCCCTTACGGTGCTCGCGCAGTGGATAAGGCTTTGCGCGAATATCGTGATGATGTTTATTTTCTCACATATTCTTGAGCTTATTTTGGGCGGCGCGACCATGACGGTTAGCGTGCTTCTGCCTTATATTATAGGCATCTCCGCAGTTATGACAGTGCGCTATGTCTGCGGAGTGTGCAGCTCAAAGACATCTTTTTTGGCGTCGGCTCAGGTGAAAAAAGTCCTGCGCGGGAAGATGTACAAAAAGCTTACCCGCATGGGTGCGTCGTATCATGAGAAGGTTTCAACCTCCGAGGTGCTCCAGGTTTTTGTCGAGGGTGTCGATCAGCTTGAGCTTTATTTCGGAAAATATCTGCCGCAGTTCTTCTTTGCCATGCTTGCGCCGATAACGCTTTTTGCGGTGCTCTCTTTTGTCAGCTGGAAAGCCTCGCTCGTGCTTCTCGTCTGCGTGCCGTTGATTCCGCTTTCGATAGTCGCGGTGCAGAAGATAGCAAAACGGCTGCTGAGCAAATACTGGGGAGTATATGTCAATCTCGGCGACACGTTCCTTGAGAATATTCAGGGACTCACGACCCTCAAGGTATATCAGGCCGATGAGAGAAAGAACGTTGAGATGAACGAAAAGGCGGAGGAGTTCAGGCGTATCACCATGAAGGTGCTTACCATGCAATTGAACTCCGTCAGCGTCATGGATATCGTCGCATATGCGGGCAGCGCCGTCGGCGTTGTTATCGCGGTATTTCAGGCGGCAAACGGAACGATAACACTGCCGCAGGCGTTTCTTATCATTATGCTTGCCGCGGATTTCTTCCTGCCCCTGCGCCTGCTCGGCTCGTTCTTCCATGTTGCGATGAACGGTATGGCGGCGAGCGACAAGCTTTTCAAGATTCTCGATACTCCCGAGGACGAGCGCGGAACGCAGATTCCCGCAAGCTTTGACAGCGATATAAGGCTCGAAAACGTGACCTTCTCCTATGACGGGGAAAAGTCGGTGCTCAACGGCATCTCGGCGGACATTCCGAGGAACAGCCTGGTGTCCGTCGTCGGCGAGTCCGGCTGCGGAAAGAGCACAATAGCTTCTCTTATCTGCGGCACAACAAAAGGCTACAAAGGGAGCATAAAGATAGACGGCGTTGAGATAAGAGACATCGACGAAAAAGCGCTCATGGATAACATAACCGCCGTCAATTTCAACAGCTATATCTTCGCTGGGACGGTTAGGGGCAACCTGCTCATGGCTTGCCCGAATGCTTCCGACGACGAACTCATAGACGCGCTCGAAAAAGTGAATCTCTGGGAGTTCCTCTCCTCACAGGATGGGCTTGATACGGCTCTCTCTCAGCAGGGAAGCAACTTCTCCGGCGGTCAGCGTCAGCGCCTCGCGATAGCCCGCGCGCTTTTGCATGACACACCTGTGTATATCTTCGATGAGGTCACTTCGAACATCGATGTCGAGAGCGAAAATGACATCATGGAAGTTATCCGCGAAATGGCAAAGACAAAGACGGTTCTGCTTATCTCCCACAGGCTCGAAAATGTCGTCACCTCCGATATGATTCTACTGCTTGACGGCGGATGCATCGCGGAGAGCGGCACACATTCGCGCCTTATGCAAGAAAAGGGCAAGTATTATACAATGTATTCGACTCAGGCTCAGCTTGAAAAATATTCAAAGGAGGCGGCAGCGGTATGAAAAGAAAACAGAGCGGTCTGCGTATAATGAGCAGACTCATAGTCCTCGTCAAGCCGCTTTCCGGCTTTATGTGTCTTGCGGTTTTGCTCGGCGTGCTCGGATTCCTTTGCGCCATTCAGATAACCGTCGCGGGTTCGCTGACCCTGCTCACCGCCGCAAAAATAAGCGGCGGAATCGCAATAAAGACCGGCTGTATCTGCATCATAATTTTTGCCGTTCTCAGGGGATTTCTGCACTACGGCGAGCAGGCGTGCAACCATTATATAGCATTCAAGCTTTTGGCTCTTATCCGCGACAAGGTGTTCAAAGCCATGCGCCGGCTTTCTCCCGCGAAGCTCGAGGGTAAAGACAAAGGCAACCTTGTCTCGGTCATAACGAGCGACATCGAACTGCTTGAAGTGTTCTATGCGCACACGATATCGCCGACCTGCATTGCGATACTGACCTGCCTTATTATGCTTGTTTTTATCGGGCGCTACAGCATTTGGCTCTCGCTCGTTGCGCTCGCCGCCTATATAACGGTCGGCGCGGTGATTCCGTTGGTGTCCTCGAGGCTTAACAAGAATGCAGGCATGACCTACAGAGACGGCTCCGGCGCGCTCTCGGGCTTCGTGCTTGACAGTATGCGCGGACTGCTTGAGTCGATAAGATATAACAGCACCGACAAGCGTCTCGAAGAGATGGATAAAAAGACCGACGAGTTGAACTCGCTTCAGGACAGACTCAAGAAGATAGAGGGACACACGGGCGCCGTTACGGATATCGCAATAATCTTCTTCTCCGTTGCAATGCTGCTCACGGGTATCGCCCTCTATCAAAAAGGCGTTATCGGTTTCGACGGAATGATAGTTTCTACCGTTTCGATGATGAGCTCGTTCGGCCCCGTCGCCGCGCTCTCGGGTCTTGCCGGAAATCTTACCCACACTCTCGCGGCGGGCGAAAGAGTTCTCGGCATACTCGATGAGAACCCGGTGGTTGAAGAAAACATAGACGGAAAAACAGTTGCTTTCGACGGCATGGAAAACGAAAATGTCGGATTTGCTTACGGCGATGAAAAAATTCTTGACGGCTTCAATATGACTGTCGAGCCGGACAAGATAATCAGTATCACGGGCCCGAGCGGTTCGGGCAAGTCCACCGCGCTCAAGCTCATGATGCGCTTCTGGGATGTTCAGCAGGGCAGCATAAAGATGAGCGGCGAGGATATCAGAGATATAAAGACCTCGTGCCTCAGAAGCAACCAGAGCCTTGTCAGTCAGGAGACGCAGCTTTTCAACGATTCGATAGAGTCCAATATAAAAATAGCCGATTACAACGCAACGCATGAGCAGGTCGTTGAAGCGGCGAAGAAAGCTTCTATCCATGATTTCATCATGACTCTGCCCAAGGGCTATGACACAAATGTCGGCGAGCTCGGAGATCTGCTCTCCGACGGCGAGAAGCAGAGAATAGGTCTCGCCAGGGCGTTCCTCAGCGATGCGCCGATGATTATGCTTGACGAGCCTACGAGTAACCTTGACAGCCTCAACGAGGGTCATATCCTGCGCTCGATAAACGAGGCAAAGAAGGGCAAGAGCATAGTGCTCGTCTCCCACAGAAAATCAACTTCGAGAATAGCCGACAAGGCTTATACGGTTTACAGAGGCAGATTATCATGAGCAAGAAAGAGACAAAAGACAGAATAACCCGCGAAAAAGAGATGTTGCCGGAGATGGTGAAAATCTACTGTCACGGCGTGCACAAGACAAAAAGGGGAGAACTTTGCCCCGAGTGCCGGGAGCTGTGCGACTATGCGCTTTACAGGCTCGACCACTGCCGTTGGGGGAATGAAAAGAATTTCTGCTCCCAGTGCCCGTGCCATTGCTATAAGCCCGCCATGCGCGAAAAGATAAGAGCCGTCATGCGCTACTCCGGTCCGCGTATCATGCTCTACCATCCGCTTGTCGGCTCGCTCCACGCATTCGAGACCGTCAAAGGCGTGATAAAAGCGAAGAAAAGTCATTGATAAACTCTCTGACCAGACATTCCAGCAATTAATAAACCGAGCAGTAAGACTTAAATCTTACTGCTCGGTTGCCTTTATTTTTATATCTTTTACTTCTCGCCGTGGGTCAGGCAGCCTGCGCCGCCGATGCATCCGCCGATGCACGCCATGCCTTCGATGAAATTCGCATCGAGCATACCCTTACTCTTCCTGAGCAGAGCAGCGCGGCAGGCTTCGATTCCGTCGCAGGAGCAGGCTTTGAGATCAAAGTCCTCAATGCCGTGTTCCTTGAGTCCCTGCGCCACAGCATCGGCAAGACCGCCGCAGCGGGCGAATATTCTGCCGAAATACGATGCGTTGTCAAGGACATCTTCGGAGAGGGTCATTATATCAATATCTCTGCTGTCGAACAGAGCCTGAAGCTCTTCAAAAGTCATCGCCGCGTCAACATAGGGCTTGACCTCGTCCTTCTGAACCTCCGCTTTCTTTGCCGTGCAGGGACCGATGAATACAACCTTGCAGGGCGCCTCATGTTCTTTGATATATTTGGATATAGTCGCCATGGGGGAAAGATTGTGGGAAATGAACGGCTTGAGATCCGGGAAGGATTTTTCGATGTAGTTGACAAACGCGGGGCAGCATGAGCTTGTTAAGAAGCCTTTCTCCGCCAGCTCTTCGGATTCCGCATATGCGACCATGTCCGCGCCGAGAGCGGCTTCGATAACCGTGTGGAAGCCAAGCTCCTTGAGCCCCTTTATGACCTGACCGAGCTTCGCGTATGTAAACTGACTTGAAATCGAAGGCGCAACAACTGCGAACACTTTGTATTTAGTGTTGTCTTCGCTCTTCTTTATAATATCAATAACGTCGAGCATATATGACTTGTCCGTTATCGCACCGAACGGGCACTGGTAGACGCACGCGCCGCAGGATATGCACTTGTCGTAGTTTATCGCCGCCGCTTTGTTCTCGTTCATGCTGATAGCCTTTATCTTGCACGCCATCTCGCAGGGACGCTTGCGGTTTATAATCGCGGTGTAGGGGCAGACTCTGGAGCACGCGCCGCACTCCTTGCATTTCGTCTTGTCGATATGCGCAACGTGCTCGCGGTCAAAAGAGAGTGCGCCGAAGCGGCAGACATCCTCACAACGATGGGCGAGGCATCCGCGGCAGGCGTTGGTGACTTCGTATCCGCCCATGGGACACTCGTCGCAGGCGATGTCGATAACCTCTATAATGTTCGGGTTGCTGCCGATAGCTATCTTGACTCGCTCGCTGAGTATCGCTCTTTCTTTATAGACACAGCAGCGCATGGTCGGCGTGTTGCCGGGAACGATGGTTTTCGGTATCTCGAAAAGATTTTCAAGCAGCGTGTCGTTCCATGCAAGCCGCGCGACCTCGCGCAGGACTTTATATTTAAGATACTGTACCTTAGTGTCGAATTTTCTCATTGATATCCCCCTTAGAAATAGCTGACCTTGACTCTCTTACCCATCTCTTTGAGGCAGGCGCAGAGCTCCTTGACAAGGTTCATCTTTATATTGAAATTGATAGGCAGATCGGGATTCTGATGAGCCGGGTTGACGGCTCTGCCGACATAGAAGTTGATGTCGGTAGCCTCCTCGAACAGCATGCGGCATATGAGCGAAGCGCCGTCGCGCTTGAAGCCCCATTCCTCATACAGTTCATTCTTGCCTAACGCATCTTTGGCATACTCAATGACCTTGTTTATCGTTATGACTCCCTCGGTCACCAGATCAACGCCCTCGATCTCAGCAATCGGCGGAACATCGCTCTGTTCAAAATTGAGGCTCGCCTTGAGCGGCTTACCCAGATATTTGGCGGCGATGGACGAAGTTGTGCCGCCGCAGATGATGTGCTTGCCCTTACACCAAAGCGCTGTATTGCAGGACTCGGGCGGATATCGCTTGCATAATCCCCGCCCAAAGTTCTGCTTAAGGAGGAATGAAATTTTGAAGCCGCTTGCAAGCAGCCGACAAAATGGAGTTGTCTAATTGAACCGCCCATATGGGCGGTATTTGTAAAACTAAGGAAACGTCGTAACGCTTCCTATACAAAGGCGAATGAGCCTTTTGATAACCTAAGTTAAAATCCAAGTCACGTCTTTTCGTCAGCCGTCGTTTTACCGTCCGCAAACTTGTGCGCCCGATTCGTCCCGGAACGCCCGATACTTAACTTCTCGCGCTTGGATTTTTGGAGCATCCTGCGTGACTCGAACACGCAACCCGCTGCTTACAAGGCAGCCGCTCTACCATTGGGCCAAGGATGCACACGGGATATTGGTTGCGGAGGCGGGACTTGAACCCACGACCTTTAGGGCATGAACCTAATGAGCTACCAACTGCTCCACTCCGCTATATAAAACAACAGCAAGCAAACCGTCTAACAATTGTCTAACACTATTATTATTTAGC
>ENA-OPCZ01000348-OPCZ01000348.1-human-gut-metagenome-genome-assembly--contig:-NODE-348-length-30411-cov-11.462446_pt1 | contig 30411 bp, 11 predicted proteins | sample MGYA00241566_ERZ501483 | MGnify/ENA primary metagenome ERZ501483 (study PRJEB25962, sample SAMEA1965191) | human gut metagenome | biome: human gut; feature: human-associated habitat; material: faeces... | reverse complement strand
CGCTTCTTGTACTACTTGTCTGTTTATGTAAAATCTTTCAAAGAACTCTTTCTTTTGTTGCTAAGAGAAACCGTATTTCTCAAAAGCGAGTGCAAAAGTACTAACTATTTTCCATTCCACCAAATCTTTTCCGAAAAAAGTTTGTTTTTTAGTCTCATTTTAACACTTACAAAGAGTTTAATAACCCAAATTCTAAAAGACACATTATAATATTTGTGCGTGCGCTGGCACAGGCACACAGGTGTGCATACATACGCATAAATATATAATGAAATAAGTTTCGCGTATAAGCTTCCACACGCCCTATAAGGGCAAAAGCTTTTCAAAAAGTAAAAGAATCGGACAGACGGGGGGGGGAATTTTCGACATTTTAGTTAACAGACCTTAAATCAAAGAAGTTTTTTCTGTTTTTGTAAGCCTATAAGAGATTTTTTGGCTACATTTGCAGCAGAAAGTAACATACGTAATGAAATTGCGACTATAAAGAAATTAGCTTTTCTAGTAAAATCATTAGATAAATAATATAGAACAGTAAATATAAAAGACGCTGGCAGATGAACAAGAACAGAAGATTGAGCATGTGGCTCCTTCTTGTTTTTACACTAGTCACTACTTCTATTTCGGCACAAGATTGGCGATTGAAGACCAACCTAGCCTATTGGGCAACAACTACCCCCAATATAGGAGCAGAGAAAAAGATTTCAGACCAATGGTCAATAAACTTCTCCACTGGATGGAACCCATTTACTTTTAGCAAGAACAAGAAGCTGAAGCACATTGCTTTACAAACAGAAGTACGCCGTTGGCTCGACAGTCCTTTTTCAGGGCATTTTCTTGGAGCCAACCTACTCTACTCTCATTACAATGTGGGCAGGGTACATTTCCCTTTTGGCCTTTTTCCAAAGGTCAAGAATCACCGATTCCAAGGCGATCTAGGTGCCATTGGCTTCGTCTATGGCTATGACTGGCAGCTCGACAAGAGCAACCGTTGGAACCTGGAGGCAGCCATTGGCTTAGGAGTAGGAATAACACATTATACCAAATATAATTGTGAGAAATGTGCCAGTGCCATCGAGAAGAAGACGAAAGCTTTCGTCATGCCTACCAAGATGGCTATCTCTCTGGTTTACAACTTGGGCACAAAAGATACGGACAAGCCAAATTAGAATAAAAATAGTAATAATATATTTAAATCAATTTTAGATTATGAAGAAAGTGAAGTTTTTCGGCTTAGCAGGAATCATTCTTCTTGCAAGCGGAGCAGGTTTCTCTTCCTGCTCATCAGATTCAGCAGATCCTACAGGCGGTACAGGTGTGGCAGGACAGGTTGTAAAGACACAGTTCTACCTGAACATTCCTTATGCAGGAAATGAAAAGGGTGGAAATGCCAGAGTTTCAACGAGAATGAGTGATGTAAACACGCAGCATACAAATGATATGGCTGCCAATTTCTTGGGATTAGCAAATATGGAAATGTTTGCATTTGAAGGTACACCTGGAGTTACGTACAACACATCTACCAGAACTATTAGAATTGGAGATAATACAGGTGAGAGCGACAATCATTGGCGTCGACTCTATAGTGACATTGCGATTCCGGTAGGTACAACCAATATGGTTCTATATACAAGAGCATCCAAGGAGAATAGCACCTCAAGTAACCCCAAGACTAAATTCCAAGCAGGTTCTTTGACAAATCCTTATACTACTTTTACAGATGAAGCAAAACCAACATTATCGGAGCTCAAGTTTAATTTGGAAACAATCCATAGTGCTAACGACTTTACTGCTACACAGGGTAGTGCTATATTGAATAAGTTGAATGCCATCGCACAAACGAGTGCATCCGTTGGCGGAGAAACTATTGAATGGTCTAAGATAAACGAAACTTCCACAGGAACACCAGAAGAGCGTGAAATTCTGAAGAAGTTATACACTAATTTCGTTAGTTTAACTGCAGGTTCCGAGAATTCTGTTAAACGTGCTATAGAAGACCTAAAGGCTGCTGTCGAAACACAACAGCTCGGAGATTTCAGAGAGTTGACACAAGCCATTAAAGATAATTGTACAACGTCAGATCTCAACAGTTCATTTGGATTCCCAAGAAACATTTACTTACCTGATGGTGCTGCAGTATTGTCATTTAACTCAGACAGCAAAACCTTTACATATAAGGAAATTACTGCAGGAGTACCAACTGGAGGTAATCTTGTTGACCACAAGACAATTACTTATCCATCAGAATTGGCATATTTCGTAAGTTCTCCTGTCGGAACATCTTCAACAAAGGATAAACTTGCAGACTTACCAGACTATAACGCATGGTTGAATAATACAGAAACGTGGACAGAATACGGAAACGTTGTTAAAAGCAACACCACATTAGTGGTATTAAAGGAGCCTGTACAATATGGTGTAGCATGCTTGGAATCCAAGATAAAGTGTGATAAACCATCACTAGAAGATAATGCTAAGCAGATTATAAAATCTACAGCAAATAACTTTTTAACTGTTCCTGAAGCAGGCATTACAGTAACTGGTATTCTGGTTGGAGGTCAACCTCAGGGAGTGGAATGGAATTTCGAACCTGCTTCTGATGCAAAATTCGATCATACGATTTATGACCAAGATATGAATACTGGAATAGCAGCCAAAACATCTGCAACAAGCCCAAACTATACTTTGGTTTTGGACAATAAAAATTCATCGACAACAAATGCAGAACAAAGCAAGGTGTATGTGACAGTTGAATTAGAAAATAACATGGGAGATTTCTATGGTGCAGAAGGTTTGATTCCAGCAGGTAGCAGATTCTATTTGGTAGGAGAATTAGACCCTAAAGCTACTACTGCAACAAAACCAAGCGGTAAGACTATAGACCGTGTATTCGTTAAGGATCACACTACTTTTGCCAACTTCACCATCAAAGACTTGAAGAAGGCATACAACCATATCCCTGATATGCGTACTTCAAAGATCAACGTTGGTCTTGCAGTAGATCTTTCATGGCAGGATGGTATTAAATTCGATGTAGATTTGTAAGAAAAAGATAATGAAGGATACCCTTCAAAAAACTGAAGGAACTGAAGGATAGGTACACTGAAGGAACTGAAGGATGAAATTTAAAAAATCATTTTTATATGCAGCGTAGAGTAAAAAAGATGCAAGTATATGACTATCAAGTAATTGCAATATATTTGACCATATGTTAAAATGCTGTTTTTGATATGATATTATTATGTTTGAAAACTGCCTTCAGTTCCTTCAGCCCCAAAATCTGTCCAAACGGTTTACTTTTTAACAGAAATTACACATTCTGTGATACCCTTCCTTCAGAACCTTCAGTTTTCACGATTCTCTCCTTCAAAAATACTGCATTTTTGGGGGTTCAAATATTTTTACCACACTCCAGCATAAAAATATGAAGCAGAGAAAAGGATTTATCTTACAGAGATAATTTTCTATCTCACAGAGATATTTTTTTATGTCACAGAGATAATTTCCTATCTTACAGAGATACTGGACAGAACCTCTCCTCATTAGGGAGACATACAGATTATGAAATTAAAAACTCGGAAAGAACAATGAAGATTCGATATAGAATGTTTCTGATAGCTATGATGATGATAGGCATCGCCTTCGGATTGTCTTCTTGTATCGATGAAGACATGAGCAAGTGCGGCAAAGACTATAAGATAAGGTATAACCCGGTACTCAATACACAGATTAATACCATCATCGACATGGATCTGAATCTCATCACCGAACAGGAAATAGCAGAGAGACTGAAACAGGCGCTCAGCAAGGTCTTCACCGACCATGCCAACGACAACGACCTCTCCTTCTTCGTAGGCGAAGACCTCTTCCACCACGAGGCAAACAAAATGGGTGCCAACTCGGTATCCTATACCATCTATCTGCCCCGCAACAACTATAAGAATCTCTCCCTCGCCAATACCGGCAGTGCAGACAACGTACAGATTACAGGAGCCAACACCTGTAAGACGCTCGCCCTGCAGCAAGAGCAGAAAGATACCATCAACAGCCATAACATCGGATTGTTCTCTTCCCGTTTCACCATCAACGAAAACGACTTTGAGCACGACCTGTATACCACCCTCTATATGGCAAACTGTGCTGCGGTGGTGGTCATCGACCAGAGCAAGGTGCAGCCCACCAGACTCTGGGGATTTGTAGAAGGCATGGCAACCCAGTTTCAGGTGAACGACAGTCTCTACACCTCAACCCGGAACACCCTGGTGAGAGCCAACCGACTCAACGAAGGCATGACAACCTATTCCATCCCTTCTCACGATGCCCTCTATACGGTCAGTTTCCCCAGCACCCAATCAGAATGGCGCTACCACGTCATCACCCAGATAAACGGTAAATATACCGAAACCATCTTCACGATGAACGAACCGCTGAAGGCAGGAAGAATCAAGATTATCAAGACCCGACTGAAGGAAGACGGTTCCCTTGCCACCTCCAGCACCGCTGTAGGCGTAAGTGTGAAACTCGACTGGAAACCGGGAGGAAGCCACGACATAGACATTTAAGTGAAGAGTGAAAAATTCAACGGCTATAAAGATTTGATACATGAATCATATTACAAAATACATATTTGCGATACTATCGCTTATCATGCTGGCAGGATGCAGCGAGAAGGACGAGGTGAGACCAATGGATACGTTGGCACCCATCTCACTCACCCTTTCTGTGCCTGCCGATAAGACAAACACACGCATCGGAGACCCAGGAACAGACACCAACGACAAGGTGGACTGGGACCGTCTCACCATCATCGTTGCCTATAAGGAAAAGGCCCAAGGCGATGAAATCATAGATGGAGCACCCAAGAAAATGGTGTATTACGATACCTATACCAAGGAAGAATTCGACAGAAAAACCCTCGTCACCCATGCCACCTCAACCCTATCAGGACCTGATGCCAACGGCTTTCGCACCTATACGATGTATCTGCCGTTAGGCACCTGTTGCGTTTATGGGGTTACCTATAGTAACGGAGAAGGACTGAATCTGGAGGGAATGCTAGACGGCATAGCAAAAGACGGACAAGACCATAACTCAGACATTTATAATTTACAGATTAGCAACGACTATGCCAAACCAAGCGGCGGCACTACGGACATAGCCAAGTTTATCAGCGTAGCCACGGGCTATGCACTCAAGCTAGACCCTGAGACGCAAATTCTCACCAATGACAGATATATAAAAGTAGAAAAAAACATCAATGCCGATATCAACACCAAGCAATACTGGCGCATGGTACTGGGCAGACTGGCTGCCAAGATTGACATCCAATGGGATGCAAAGGGAGCCTATGAGAAAGACAAGGATGGAAATCTGAAATATACCAACGTGAAAGTAAGCCAGTTTACTTATCACGGAGAACCGGCAAATCAAGAATCAACCATTTCCGGCTCCGGGAATGGTAGACTCTTCCCTACCCTTTATACCCTTTACCACCAAGAAGTATCTTCCAGGACTTCGGTAAGCGGCCACACAACCTTTGTGAACACCTCGGAAATCAGCAAGCGTAACGGAAGAGTATATCATTATACCTTCCCAGACGGAGCCATTCCTCCTCGCCTCACCTTCCAGCTTGAAACAGAGAAAGAAGGAACGACAGGGAAATACAACGTAACATTTGACATGAGCAATCTGAAAGATGGCTTTATCCCAGCTCGCTGGTACAAGATTAATGTAAGAATATCGGGCACTCAGCTCACAAAGGAAAATATCACGATCAACAATTTCAACATATAAAACTCTTTTCAGCATGAGAATACATCATACGACATACAGGAAAATCATAGCAGCCCTCATCCTCCTGAGCTGTGTCAGCTCCCTGTTCGCACAGGGCAGCAAGACCTATCATGTAACAGCTGAGGCAACTGACGGTGGTAACGGCTTATCATGGAACCAGGCCATCACCCTGACAAAAGCGCTGAACCGAGCCAAGGCTGGCGACGAAATCTGGGTGAAAGGCTACGAGGATATTACCGGCCACATCTACAAGGCACCGGAGGGAGGCTTCGTTCTCCCTTCGGGCGTTGCCATGTATGGAGGTTTTGCAGGAGATGAAAACAACAAGAACAATCTCCCTACGGGCAGACACAAATATCAGATGAAGTATCAGACGGCTCTGGTGGGCGACATCGGCACCAACGACCAGGCGAGCCAGCAGCTGATTATCTATCCAGAGAACACCACCCGCAACGACAATGCCACCCATGTGCTGACCCTCCAGATGGGCGTAACACAGGACAACACCAACGACGGCAACAAGCCAACCATTGTTTCCGGTTTCCTTATCGCAGCAGGTAATGCCAAGGGAGAGAACACCTCTGCAAATGGCAGAGGCGGCGGCATCTACGTGGTGAACAACAGCAAAGACGGCAATGCCCAGAGTCGCTTCTTCCGTATTTCGCAATGTAACTTTGCGAACAACTACGGCATGCGCGGCGGTGCCATCTATGTAGATAATTCCTGTACCAACCAGCAGTCAGCCATCAGCTACTGCAGCATTTTTAATAATGTGGCAGGCAAGCGAGGCACCAGCGAAAACGAAGGTGGTGGTATGTGGATAGACGGAACAGCCACCGTCTACAACTGCAACATCAACAACAATACGAACGGCGGTATCCGACTTTCGAACACATCGAAAATCGTCAACTGTTCTGTTATTGCCAACACCGTATCAGCCGCAGACCTGACCACAGACGGGGCTTCAAACAGCAATGACGGCGGAGCGGTTTACAACACCGTTCTCTGGCATTCCACTGCACTCAGCAAGCAAGACAGCCGTCCTGCCTTCTATTCCTGTGCTTTTCCGGAAGTAGAGGTAACCGATTCCAAGGCCAACACCGACGCCAACGGGAACGTAAGGATCAGCAACGAGAACCACGGCATTGAGCCAGCCCCTTGGTTCAAGCAGAGTGCCGTAACCCAGGGTTACGACTTCTCGTTCAGCAGTAACCTGAAGCAATTATACAGCACCGCATTCACATTCGAGGAAACCTCTGCCCTTTTGAACAAGGGAAAACTGGAATACTACACCAACCTCGTAGTTAATGCAAACCTGGAAACAACTTCTACCGACATCATGGGCAGAACACGCTACCAGACAAGCACCATCGACATCGGAGCCTACGAGTATGCCCGAATGAAGCCAGGACGCATCAGATACGTGAAACCCAAGAAAGCGGGAAAGGGCGACGGATCAACATGGAATGATGCCACGGACGATATCCAGTGGGCCATCAACGATTTGGCAGAAAAGGCACCAGGCGAGAAAGGCGAAGTCTGGGTAGCAGCCGGAACCTATGTAGTAAAAGAGCGTATCCTTACCGATGCCTCTTCCCCGGTATCCCTGCTGATGAAGAATGGCATCAGCGTTTATGGTGCGTTTAATGGAACCGAAAAAAGACGTTCCGAGCGCATCGAGGAATCCAAGAATTTAAAGCCTTGGGGATGGAAACAGGAATCCATCATCAGGGGTGCGGGATTCACGGGAAGCGATGATGCCAAATGGAACAATAGTGATGAAGCTTGGAACATACAGAACAGCGAGTCCTATCATGTGGTATGGTTTGCTCCTCTGCCAGAAGAAAAAGAAGCCTTTACGGACGAAGTATATCTGGAAGGCTTCACCATTGAGGGAGGTACATATAACGGAACGAGCGCTGCTACCGAATACGCCCCAGGCTGTGGTGCAGGCGTTTATATCAACGACCCATCAGCCCGAATGCGCTACTGCACCGTGAGATTCTGCAACTCGGGCATGAAAAAAAACACAAACACCCCGCCACGTGGCGGCGGCATCTACTGCAAGAACGGACAGACGGAAGGTAACCTGGTATACAACTGCTCGGCTTATCAGGGCGGAGGTATCTATATAGACGAAGCCGGCTTCATCACCCGAAGCATGGTAACCAACTGTTCTGCCTATCAGGGAGCGGGTGTATATCTGAATGGTGACGCTAGCAACCCGGAGAAAGCCTATTATCAGATTCTTGCCACCTCGGTAATCAGTAACAATACCAGTACCCGAAATGGTGCTGTGTATCTGGATGGTCAAGGACTGGTGATTAACAACACCATCGTCAACAACTATACCAACAACACCTTGGATCCTGCTGACGAGCTGTCATCCAATACGGGTGGTGTGTATATCAAGGAAAAGGGTCTTCTTGCCAACAACGTCATCTGGAACAACTCGCTGCTCCGGCACAAGTCTGGCACCAGCAACTCAGCATCCATGGCACAGATTTATGCAGCCAAGCCATCAGAAGAGACCGTACAGTTCTACAACAACGCCATCTCGGATGTAAATGCAGCCAAATGGACCAGCACCTATCAGAGCGGAACCATCTCCATCAACACGTATTACTCGGGCAAGGGATTCGTGATGGGCAAGGAAGCACCTTACAACACGGTGAAAGCCTTCGACGAGAACCGTGGCGTTCTTACAGACATGAAGACGGTGAACTATTACTGGGAAACATTGACAGGTAGCCGACTGCGCAACGTGGGTATCAGCTATGCTCTCCTGCCATCTTCCTACCTATATCAGCCAAAAATAGACCTGAGCGGAAAAGCTATCAGTTCGGTTCCGTCAGCAGGAGCCTATATGGCTGACAACCACGACCTTGTATTTGAAAAGAATGACAGCAAGAAACGCCTGCGCATCTACTTTGACCGTTCACGAGAACTGGTGGACGGAACAGGAGAGTCGTGGGAAAAGAGCTATACCTCATCATCTGTAGATGAAGTACTCGGGTATCTTGCCGACATCAAGGATAAGGACAATATCAAGGTAGTTACCAAGGACAATACTACACCAAAGGATTTCACTATTGAGAAGAACAGCGGATGGGAGTTTGAAATCTGCGGTCGTGAGGGTATCTTCGAACCGAAGATTGCCTACACGTTCGAGGAAACAGACGCCAGGGCATGCACCTTTAACATTCAACCTTGCGTACTTCCTGTAACCGTATATGGCGGTTATCCGGAGTATTCAGAGAATCCGAATCCGAAAGATGAAGACCGTGACCCTATCAAATACCGCACCGAACTGAACGGAAACCTAAATGGTTCTGAACTCAACAAGGGTCTCTACCATCTGATCCGCATCGAAGCGGGTGCCAACATCACCATCGACGGCTATGCCTTTACCCATGCATACGCTGCCGGTACTGCCTACATGCCTTATGGTGGCGGTGTACTGATAGGTAGCATGGACCAGAGCAGCCAGGCAACCACCGTGAAGCTGAAGAATTGCATCTTTGAGAACAACACAGCGGCAGATGGTGCCGCTATCGCAACCATGCCGGATGCCGTGAAGGTGAAACTGGAGTTGGAAAACTGCGTCATCAACAACAACACTAGCAAGGATCCGCTCAATGCAAGTCCATCAGAACTGCCTTCCATCATCTATCTGAACAAGGCTCAAGGCAGCAACAACTCTCTCACGCTCAACCACGTGAGCATCATCAACAATGAGGGAGTGGCACCAGACTACGACCTTGTAAAGGCGACCTCGTATGCAGTAGGAAACAAACTGAACATCGACGGTTCATGGGAAGATTCTGAATGCAAGAACAGCATGAGTATCAACACACTTGGAAAAGAAGGAGCCCTGAACTTCAGCAACCCAACCAATGAAGTGGGTGCCAGAATGAGCGGCAACGTTTATTACGGAGGCTATTCATCCTTCCGTCCGTTGACCAGTTCTGCAGAGGCTGGTGCAATCATCAACAGTGCCCAAGAAAACAATGCAACCACAACAGCCAAGGACATCACCGGCGAAGACCGCAACCTAGGTGGTGTTCCTGACCTGGGTGCATACGAAGCTCTCCTGCCAAAAGCAGGAAAGATTATCTACGTGCGTTCGTACAACCAGGACTATAATAGCAACAGCGATGCCAACAATGATGACCTGGACGGCAACCCGGACTTCAATCTTCTGAATGAATCAGATAAAGAATATGACGGAAGCAGCTGGGACAAGGCGATCATCGGTAACGCCATGTGTGACAATACAATTGATAGAACGGGCAATGATTTCTATGTAAAGCAGAGTGACAATACGCTGCTTAGCACTACTATTGACAATACGGATTATAGTCAAGCTAAAGGCATGTATCGTTCTGAAACAGATTCTTACGGCGATTTCTGGACAAACTCAGATAACCAAGCGCGAGCCTATTCCAACAATTGGGGAACCTATAACAAGATTGCCAACAACAGAGACGAACGATACATCAGCGGTCTGCAATACGCTGTGGAAAGAGCGGCAGAATTGAATAAGGATATCAAAGACAAGAACGACCGGGTAGTGGTTTGGGTAGGTGCAGGCATCTATACAGACTACAAAGGCTTTGTTGTCAGAGACAAGGTGGAAGTAATAGGTGGTTTCCCATACGAAGGCTATCCTGGAGAAGACGACCGCCATCCGTTGCTGTCACAATACGTGCCGGCACGCAAGGAATACGAGAATCTGGACAAGACCAAATATGAGACCATTCTACAGATCAGAAAGGAATCGCCTGTTTATTTCACAAACGGAGAAAAGGAAATGTGGTATCAGGAGGACAAACCTGAAGATGGCTCTAAATATGACTTTACAAAAAAGTTGATGAACAGTGGAAATACAGAGCGCCATTATGTACTGTATCAGCCAGACGTATGCCTTCCTACCTGGTCGCCATCGGGTGATGGAAACGCCTCACGTACCGACGGTAATGCAGTACGCTATAAAGGAGATTTGATAGACGACATCAACTACAAGAATTACAAATATGCCAAATGGGATGGCTTCTCCGTACGTCATGGTTATATCATCAACTATCCTGGTGCCAACCGTGACGGAGGAGCTGGTGTGCGTGTATTCCGAGGAGTAGAACTGGAAAACCTTATCATCGTCAACAACTTCAACCATGGCAGTCGCGTGCGTGGTGGCGGTTTGTATATGGACGGAGAGAACAGTAAGATTTCGAACAGTTACCTGCTGAGAAACCTGAGTTATGCCAACAGCAGTGAAAGTTATGGAGGCGGAGCCTATATGATTCAAGGCACCGGCTACAACCTTGTTGTGGCAAACAACCGTTGTTATAACGGAACCTGTCGTGGCGGAGGTATCTTCCTGGAGAGTGCCAAATTCTACAACAATACCATCGCCTACAATATGGCGACAAACGGAACCGGCATCTATCACTGGCAGGATGCCAAAACCGGAGTTGCATCGCAACTTTCACTCTACAACTGTATCATCTATGATAATTACAACAACGGCAAAAGCATCACAGACCAGGTAAACTCTGCGGCAAAGGACAAGATGAATCCATCCCACAACTGCTACATGAACAGTAGCGAGAACAGTAGTGACAGCAATAGTAAATTCAAGGAAAGCGATGGCAATTTCACTGGCGCAGATTTGGCTTTCCCATTTGAGGACAAGACCTACGAAAGTGGAAACAATTTCCGCTTCCGCAATGCCCGATTAAAGAATAACTTCCGCCTGAACGAGGCTGATGGTTTAGCAGGTAACAAATGTCTGAATGGTGGAACCACAAATGTAGGAAATGGAATCATCCTTCCGGAAACCGATATGGACTATACCAACCGCATCAAGGACTGCGCCATTGATATTGGTGCCTACGAGGCTGACAATACTGCCAATATCGCACCACAGGAAAAGACGAACAATGCAGGTATTGTAGATTACATTTATTATGTAACCCAGAACGGATGGGGAAACAGAAGTGGAGACAGTCCGGGAAACGCTGCCTGTGCTGACAAGCTGCAGGACGTGCTGACTGCTGCTGGCAAGAAATTTGAAACTGCTAACCAGGGCAACACAGAGAATAGCCAAAAGCATCAGGTGTATGTAAAAGTAGCAGGCTATCAGGGTGATGAAACAGGAAATCGATTTGTTTATCATGCCAATACGCTGGCTGACCCTAGCGATCCGCAGAGCTATACCTTCCTGATTCCTAACGGAGTATGTCTGAAGGGTGGCTACTATGAGGGTGACCAGGAAGGAGGAAAGCTGAAAGAAGGTACCGCCAATTGGAATAATGACAAGCGCGACTGTATCAGCACTTACCAGACGGTATTAAGTGCGAAGACCGAAGTAAAAGAAGGTTCTGCCGTTAACCAGGAGGTGAACGGCTACCACACCGTGTGCTTCGGCAAATGGCCTACGGGCGACTATGACGACTACAATACCTCTGCCTTGACAGACAATACCATCATAGATGGCTGTCGCCTGATTGACGGTAATGCAAGCGACAAGTCGGGCTTCAAGAGTATGGGTGGCGCAGCCATTGTACCAAGAATGGCACATGTACGCAACTGTGAGATTTCCGACTGTCAGGCAACCCAGGGCGGTGCCCTCGCGTTGCTGAAAGGTAGCATCGTAAGCGGTAGTGTCATCGTAAGAAACAAGGCACAGAAAGGTGGTGCCATCTATGCGCTCCGTTCCAACGACCAGAGCGAAGACACCAAGAACTACCATGCCTACGTCATCTCATGCACCATCGCCAGAAACGAGGCAACCATTGGTGGCGGAATCTACCAGGAAGAGAACTCCCTGATTGGCGGTAACTCCGTGATTTGGGGAAATACGGCACAAACCGACAACAACATCAGCGGTGATGTGAACTATAAGGCATTCGACTATCTGCAGGGACTGGGAGAATATACGGAGAAATTCTATCCATACAACTATTGTTTCGTAGAGAAGATGGCGTTGCCAGCCAACAAAATGAATACGGAGATGACCAGCGACTTGGACAGTTACTTCAACGACAACAAAATCTTCAAGCCTCGTGCCTATTCACCATTGATTGGCAACGGAGTTGAGAAAGAATACGTCAATGCATGGAAGAATTATGGTATCAGCAGCTACGATATTACCGGTAAGGAAAGAAACATGACCAAGCAACAGACAGCAGGTGCATACACATCTGATCTGCCTGAGTTTGATAATACCAAGCTTCTGAAGCGCCTGTTCGTTTCTCAGACAGGTGGTGAGATTGTAACAGAAGAAGAGAAGGCAAAGTATTATGGCCGCTCCTTCCTGACTCCTTTCAACAGTCTCGAAGCAGCCCTCGACTATATCAATGAGGCAAGAACAGAGGGAGTGGCTGATGAATCTACTCGCTTCGAGATTCTGATGACAGGCGGAACCTATAAGCCGAGCAAGATGCGACAGAATAAAGACCTTTCGCCAGAGCAAAACACGATAGACCGCCGCTTGCAGAGCTTCACCATCCCTGTGAACGTAGATATCTTCGGCAGTTTCTCGGAAAATGACCTGTATTCTTCAACTCCTGTTGATCCTGCTACGGGAAAAGAAACTGGAGATAAGTTTACAAGCTTTGATGGCAAGACTTTGGTTCCAGATGGAGACATCAAAGGCATCTTGGCAAACCGCAACTCCAACTACATGACCGACAACAACAAGAACGGTCTGATAGAGCCATGGGAATTCCAGAATCCTACGATTCTTTCCGGTGACATCAAGGCATCTGAAAAGGAACGTAATGTATATCATGTGGTCTACAGCAATGCGGGATCAACTAATACTTCGACTACATCGAACAACGAAGTCGTATTAGACGGTATTACCATCATGAATGGTGAGACCACGACAAAACAGAAGATAGAAGAAGAAGGAACTAACGAAGTTGCCGAGATTGGTCGTGGAGGCGGTATCTACACCAACCGCGTGAACTATACATTGAACCGTTGCCGACTGATCAAAAACTCCGGTCTGCATGGCGGAGCTGTCTATGTAAACAATGCAAGTCTAGACATCATCGGCAGTACAATCAGCGGTAACAGTAACGTATCAGAAAAGGCTAGTCAGGATGAAGTCACCGAACCAGGTAAGGGTGGAGCCATCTATCTCTATCTCACAGAATCAGAGAATGGAAACCTGCATATCGTCAACTCGCTCCTAGCCAACAACGATGTGACCTATGGCAAATATACGGGCACAGAAAGTTCGCAAGGCGGAGCTATCTATATCCGTAGAGCTAATGATGCCAACACCATGGCTGAGGGCTATCAGGATGCCTACATCGTAAACAGCCTCATCGTGAACAACAAGGCAAAGCAAGATGGAGCCATCCATGTGGAGAACGAGGTGACAAGCGGTACGATTACACCTATATTATATAATACCGCCATTTGGGGTAATGAATCTACAGATAATAGTGTGCTTCTCAGGAGAGAGCACATGCGCAACTGCGCCTGGGATGAATTACCTGCTTCTACTGCAAAGGATGGTAACATTAAGCTGAACAAGGAGAACATTGCATCGGATGGTCCACGCTTCACAGCGCCTACAACGACAAAGGGTTACGAAGGTTATACACAGGATGCCAAATGGAATCCACAGGCTATCTCTGTGCTTACGGATGCAGGTGATGGAAGAAAGGATGCAAACGTTGCAAACGAGGCACACGAGGAAGGTAAGTATTTTGATTGGTGGAATAAGCACAAGGATCGCCTGGAAGCTTATGGTTATCGATCTGAGTATATCCGTTCTGCCAACAGCAGCAAGGAATACTCCAGATACGTTGGTCCGAAAGACGAGAAAGGTGTAGTGAAAGAAAAGCCTATCGACATCGGTATGTATGAATTCCAGTATGTATTCACGTTTACAGACTTTGAAAAGGTTTATATCGGAATGGAAGAGAAAGGAAATGGCGATGGTAGCAGTTGGGATAACCAAAGCACCGACCTTCGTGGTGCCATCATTGCCATGGCTAACCCTTCTGGTAACGTATCTGCAGGTACTACAAACAACAACAGAAAGGTGTTTGTACGCGGAGGTACCTATTATTCGCCAACCTACTCTAGCGGCGATGCCTTCTCTCTCATTGTGAACAATGACGAAAAGGCTAAGTATATAACATCGATTGAACTTGTAGGTGGTTGTACAGGCTCGAAGAATGCTGACGGAACAGAGGTGCAAGACTTCAGTAAACCTTCGGTACTCATTGAGAACCCAGCCAAGGCGGGCGAAACCAAAAACTTGCTCAATATCGTAACGAATGGTAAGCCGGTAACGATATCGGGATTCACATTTACCAATATGAGCAACCAAAAAGACTATGGTGTGGGAATAAAGGCGATGGTTAACAATGATCAAGCCGGAACGGGAAAAGAAATGGTTATTCATCACTGTTCCTTCCGACATAATAAAGGCATAGCGTTAGACATCGATAATACTGCCAAATTAGGTACACGAATGTGGAATATCCTCTTTGCTGATGGAGAGAATGATGCCATTAGACTTAATGATTCACAGAGCATGCATTTTGTAAATGTTACCTTTGTAAAAAACAGACTTAAGGCAATTGATGGCACAGCTAGCGTCTATAACTCATTAGCATGGCGGAATGGAGAAAATTCCATTAAGGAAGGAGGAGATAGAAACAATGTAGTTTTCCCAAATGATGTAGCAAATGGAGATGTATTAAAAGGACCAAACTTTGTTGATCCTGAAAAAGAGGATTACAGAATACGACCAAGCCTACTCCTACTTGACAAAGGTAGCAATACTAAATATATTGATAAGACCGGTCTTAAGAAAGAATCGACTGTTGCAGAGACCTTTGCCAAAGAAAAGGACTTAGGCAATACAGCCCGTCTGATTGGCGACAACATCGATATCGGTGCATACGAGTGCGACACGAAGATGATTCAGATTATCTATGTTAAAGAAAGTTCTGCTGTTGCAGGAACAGGTGAAAGCTGGGATAACCCAACCAACGACCTGCAAGGCGCCATCAACCTGGCTGAACTTTATGCCAACAAGAATGCAGGTAAATATGGCTACGTCTTCGTAGATAGGAATCTGAAGGCTGATAACGTGAACATCAGCATGCCAGGCGTCAAGATGTTTGGTTCGATGCACGAAGAAAAAAGTTCTAAAACAGAACCAGAAGCTATCGTAAAGGATCTCCTTACTCAGAGAAAAGGAATCATCGAGTCTGCCAGTCAGTCTACCATCAATGGACTGACACTCAACAGCGGAACTACAGATACCAGAATGTGTATTGTAGATGGTTTCAAGGTTTCGGGCAACGTCAGTCTCCAAGGCAACAGCATGCTCTCCACCTCTATCCTTGATGCAAATGCAAAGGTAACAGGCGATGCAAGTGGTTGGCTCTACAACAGTCTGGCATTAGGAAGCGTGGAGAATGTGAAGACCGTCAATGTAACTGCTTCTGGCGAATTACCATCACCAGATGGTAGTGCTGCCAACAGAGCATCTGTAACCACCGATAATAAATATGTGAAAGATGAATACTGGAAGTACCAGCTTGACGAGACTTCAAAAGACATCAATGCCAATGCAGACACAACAACAACCAACGAATGCATCGTCAAGGTGATGCACAGCCATGACCTTGCCGGCAACAAGCGCATCAGAGACAAGGTAGTAGATAACGGATGTTTCGAGACTTGGTATCTGACAAACGAGGCAGAAGCAAAGAAGACAGATTACCCTCATGGTAAATCTGTGGTCTATGTCATGACAAAAGACAAGGAGCTGAAACTCGACAATACATTCTATACAGAGACGAATCCGTTCAGCCCAGGCTTCCTGCTCTTGAAGCACCACGCTGGTTTAAGAGGCAACAACAGTTATGTAAACCTCACCAACTTTGCCGTGGAAAGAAACTTGAAGGCAGGAACCAACTTCTTCTCCATGCCTTTCAAGGCTACCAATATGGAGGTGGAAGGTACAAATAATCCTACTGATGGTAGCGTAGTAGCCTACTACTATAATGCTGCAACCCGTGCCAAATACGACTATAAGTTTGACCAAAACGAGAGTAAAGCATGGGTAAGAGGTGTGGATAACCAGCGAAACTTTACCGCAGGTTTCAGAATGGATGCTAATGGCAACAAGACCGTCCGTTTCTATGGAATCAGTTACACAGAGAACGGTAGTCAATTAGGACAGATTACCCTGGTACAGAACAATAACCAGCAACCATGGTCAGACAGTAATGGTGGCGGTTTGAAGTTCACCCACAAGGAGAACATGGGCTGGAACCTCTTCGGTTCTCCTTATCTCTGCGCCATGAACTATAGCGATATGGAATATGGCAGAGTCATCTACCAATGCGAAGAAAACGGCAGCTACAAGGCTATCAATACCTATGATTTAGCCACGGGTGTTTCAACGGATGGCTACATCCCGGCAATGGATGCCGTGTTTACGCAGACTGCCACTTTGGATAATTCAGAAAGCGTGATAGTAGGACATTCGGAAGCAAGGGCAACAACAGCCTATCAAGAAACCCGAGCCCTCGACATCGCTATCACCCAGAACAGCAGAACAAGCAGAGTCGGCAACGGCACTCCTGTAGATGACCAGCTCCAGTTGAACGCAGTTCCTGCTCAGGAGGCGAAATCAGACTTCGACTTGGGAAGCGACGGCGTGAAATGGATGACTAGCCAGAATGCTCAGATTTATGCTACCCGCAATGGTGGACGCTACTCACTCCTTTCAGCTGTAAGTATCGAAGCAGAACAGAGCATCGGCGTCAGTCTGCCGGAGACGGGTGAATACAGCATCAGCATCCCAGAAGATTGCGATGCCAGCGAATATGAAACCGTATGGCTGAAGGACAAGGAAACCGGTAAGGCGGTAGATCTGAAGGAAGGAAGCTATCAGTTCAATGCCACCCAGACTGGCGAGATGAACAGCCGATTCAGCATCAGCTTCAACCGTATGACAACTGACATGAAGTCAGTCATCACGGTCAGTACTGATGGCAGAGGCATCATTCGCGTGAAGGGTTTGAAGCCTGCCGACTTCATCAGAGTATACGGTACCACGGGAGTTCTTGCTGCCCAAAAGGAGGCTAGAGCTGAGAATGAGACTCTTCGCACAGCCGTGAACGGTACGGTGGTCGTAGAGGTGACACGAGGCGGCAAACAAGTTGCCGTTAGGAAGATAGCCGTAAGATAACGGCTGGAAGATTGTAAAAAGACAGTCGGAATAACGTAATATTACGGAATAAATGTTAATAAAGCGCAGAGATAATCGCTAGTTTCAATAATTGGCATTATCTTTGCGCTTAGTTCTTTGAGATTACAAACAAATAAGTAAGATAAATTATGACAGAAAAAGAAATGTACAATCTGATAAATAATCAGAACAATCAGCAGAGCAATGGCTTTGCATTCAACGAACGAGAGCGCGGATTGAGCGGTGCCTTCCCTGTATTGATGCGCAAGGTTTATACCTGGATGACATTGGCTCTCCTGATAACCGGTGTCACCGCCTTTGGTGTTGCTGCCAGTCCTACCCTCTTCATGAGTCTTCATAAGATGATGTGGGGATTGATTATCGCAGAGCTGGTTCTGGTCTTCGCCTTGAGCGGCGCCATCAACCGCCTGTCATTGGGTACAGCCACATTGATGTTCATCGGCTACTCGGTACTGAACGGTGCGATGCTCTCATCCATCTTCTACGTCTACAGTCCGATGGTCATCGCAAAGGTATTCTTCATCACAGCGGGAACCTTTGGCGTAACGGCTTTCTACGGTTATACCACCAAGAAGGACCTGACCTCTATCGGCAAGATCCTCTTCATGGCTCTGATTGGCTTGATTATCGCTACCGTAGTCAACATGTTCCTGAAGAGTCCAGGATTTGATTACATCCTGAGTTATGTGGGTGTGGCAGTCTTTACGGGTCTGACAGCCTGGGACAGCCAGAAGATCAAGCAGATGCTCCAGACACAATACGACGTAAGTGAAGGAGCCCAGAAGCTCGCCTTGCTCGGTGCATTGACCCTGTATCTCGACTTCATCAACCTCTTCCTCTATCTGCTCCGCATCTTCGGAGGAAGCAACAAGGATTAAGTTTTAAGAATCATATAAAAAAGAAAGTTGGCTGGCCCATCAACGGGTTAACCAACTTTATTTTTTTTAGAAAAAGCAAATGATAAAGTCTATACTGTTTTATCATATTTGTGATGCAAAGTTATCGAAAATATCGTAAAGCTCCAAATTTTTCGGCAAAAAAATAGTTTCATTCCTATCAAATAGGTGTTTCATTGGGGGGAATGAAACTTTTTTATATAGGAATGAAACTATTATTTTAACATTTATTTCGTGGCTTTCATCTCGAAGTGCAGTTCACCACCCTGCAAGATTTGCTGATGGGAAATGCGATAATCACTCCAAGGATTTCCATTCAAGGTGATAGACTGGATGAGATAATCATCAGCCTCTTCCTCTATCTGCTCCGCATCTTCGGAGGAAGCAACAAGGACTAAAAAGAACCTGTCAGAAACAATCTGAACAGGTTCTTTTACGATATATAAATTGATAGATTATCTTAGAACTCCATCTTTATGCACCTTGTTTGTTATAACGTCCGTGCATATCAATCAGAGACGTATAAAAATCGGCACAATTGGTTGTACGAGTTCTACTATATGTCAAAACATTCTGACTATCATACGACTGATACTGGAACAAACAAGGCAATCCCGAACTATCTGTAACAATAGGTGCCAAGTTAACGCCAGTATTGGAAACAATAGAAATTTGTCCATCCTCTTTCTTAAACATAGCTATCAGACTATACAAAAGATCGTCACGTCGCAACATTGGGATTTCATCCTCTAAAGTATCCCAAACACCATGCATATAGAGCACGCGATCGGTCATCGCTATCGCCACATTAATTCTCATTTTTCTCAAAATAGTTTGTGGTTCGCCTGGAGACGATGATCTAGCATCAAAGAAACCATTAAAGAAATATACCTTACCTTTGGTGACATCTCTCTCTGAAATATGAGCTTGACGCAATGCATTTGAAACAAAATCACCTTGATTAACCAATCCAGCATTAGGTCCTGCAAACAACTGGCAGAACTTCATATATTCCGCAACAGTAGGTCTTTGCAAGAAACAAGTTAACCTCTCCTGATAATCGGCCATTGTTCGAACATTTCTTCGCTCTGTATATCTTCTAGAAAGAATGGTCTCTCGGAAACTCAAGAATGTTCTACTTATCCATATCAACGGTCCAAAAAAGAACAGAGCAATAGTTGCCAGAAAACGCCACCCACTTGCTATTCCATTAACTTCCCATTGTTTTACTTCCGCTGGCAAAGAAGCGATTTCCTCCTCCGTAGGTTCATGCCATACGTTCACCCTACCTTCCGAAGCATCATAGAAATATCCCACAACAATATGGCTCTCCTTATATTTTTCTACAGTATCACCTGGAGTAAATCTATCCACTTTCGCTCCATCAAGCCATCCAGTAAAGCAAAGAATAATAACAGACACAAACCAAACTGCAAAACCAACTGCAAAGCTTTTCAAGCAGACCCAACAAGGCTCCACAAAAGTATCTTTTTTCTCCAAACAAGGTTTTTCCGGTTTACTGATGCCCAAGAAGAATTTTTTTCTCTCCGATGGATTCATTAATTTTGCGACACCATCATCAGTTATGACCTCGTCATCATGTCCTTTTGGATAGCTACATACATTGGCATAACAACACATACTTTGCTTAAGAATATCATCACAAGAATGAGATTCCACGTCTTTGCCTCGCAACTGACTGACAAACTCCAAATTGCGTTCATCAGTTATTAGGACATGCTGCTCAATTTCGTAAAGTTCATCCTCCTCCTGAACAGTTTGCTTGGCTTGCAACAACAATTGCTCTGGTTCTTTTTTATCGGCAGGGATTGCCTTTCCTTTACCCTTAAATGCACCTTGAAGTAGAAGCAGCTCTAAGATAAGATATTTTCTTTTAGGTAAAATTTTTATAGCAGTCTGCAACCACATTTCTATGCGTTCAGCCTCAAGATCGGACAAAAGCACAGGTGAACGATGAGCAAAAAGAGACAATGCATAATAATAATAAACATCAGGATCACTCGGAGTCAGATCGACTGCCGTCTTAAAATTAAGACTTGCCAACTCATAGTTTTGTAAAGCTAAATAAACCAAGCCTTTTCCGAACAATGAGTTCACATCACGAGGACTACTCTTTGGATCGGTTTCAAAAGCCTTTCTCAGATTCTCTGCTTGACTTGCAGAAAATAACAAAGGATTAACCACTTCTGGAACAAACTGATGTTCCGCTCCACATTTAGGACACTTAGCAATGCCTACAGGCAATGGACTTGTGCAGACTTTACATCTTTGGATTTTTAACTGTGCCATATCTTATCTATCGTTTAGTTTATGTTAAGTAATCTATTTGCCTTTGAAAGCAAACGAGCACGTTCGTTCACCACCTCAGAAGGTATTATAGATTCAGCTTCACGTATTAACTTCTTCCACTCTCTTTCACTGTCGGAAGTCATATGTTGCTCTGCCATTTCTGTCAGTTCTTTCACCAACATTCTAACATCGTTGGTATTATCTTCTAATTGAATTTGTTGCACATTGTATTCCATGTCATGTCGTCCTACTATACTTGCAACAACCACCCAAATCACTGTTAGAGCCAATATTCCAAAAAGATAAAGACGAATCGACATTTCTGGAAATGTTGCTAGTATTTCAGGAAGATCAAAATGAATACAAAGAATTTGACGCCCCAGCTCAGTACCACACAAGAAGAAATAAATCATCCATAAAAATGCAGCACCAATATAATACAAGGTACTAATACCTAGGAAGACTTTAAAATAAGGAGTCTGCTTCGTTATATTCTTTATTTCTGCATGCCCCTTTTGAAGCCATACGAAGAACAAGGCTTCCAAGAAGAAAGTATAGAGCATATTAATCCAATAAAACGCCGTAGGGGAATCTGGCATCAAAAGCAGGAATCCCAACAGTGTAACCCCAAATGCGAGCAAAGGAGTTAACCATGAATAAAACGGATTTTCTTTCATTTTTAAATTAATTTTACGGTTGAACAATAGGAGGTACAGGAGGAACAGGTGGTGGAGTTTGAGTGGCAGACGTAAACAACACCGCCAATTCTGGCAAAGTAGCAGCTGCCACCCATGATGGAAGCCCTGCCTTCCATACCAACGTTTGTTGAGTTAAAAGATTTTGCGATACCAATTGCTGCAAAATAGGCAAGTCATAAGGACCAGCTTGTTGCTGATTGAGACAAACATATATTTGCATGGACTGTGGGGGTGGAGGTGGAGCCTGAACTCCAGACATAGCACTATGTGCAACGGTTCCTATTTGACTTCCAAAGACATTACCAATGCCAACCCCCATTCCGAGTCCCATGCTTGCTCCCATTATATTGCCTGCAGTTCCCTCATTACCGGCAGCAGTTTCCATTACATCCAACTGTCGCTCCTGCTGATAAGAGTATCCTTCACGTTGGCGTTTTCTAGCCAATGCACGGCTTTCCAAATCCATTGAACCTGCCTCAGACTGAGCTTGAAGAATCTGTTGATAGTTGGAATCATCTTCATGCGGATTTATTCCCTCCACATCGAACTTCGTAAGTTCCAAGCCATACTCCTCAAAATACTCATTAATATGCTTACGGGCATAATCAGAAATATCAAGGAGATAATTATTGACTTCTGTAACGCCAACTCTTTTCTGACTAAAATATTGACTAATAACAGAAGTTACTCTTTGAGAGACCGCTGAAGAGAATTCATCTGCAAAGTCTTCCAAATATACATCATGCTCTGTTCCTACATATTCTCTAATAAAAGCGATAGCATTAGTAATTCGAAATTCATAACTACCAAAAGCACCAACTTTGATTGTCAATCCTTCATCACACAAAGAATAATCACGAATGGTAAGACCGACACCCCATCCAGCATCATCACCAGCAAAGCGATGTCTTATAGTGCTTACAACATACAAAGAGGTTTTAAACGCAGTCTCCCCACCAAATGGAATATTTACTATTTTTTCCAAAAAAGGAATATTATTAGTAGAGAGGGTGTGACCACCTGGCTTCAATAAGTCGGAGTACATTCCTTCCGACATAAAAACCATCTGTTGTCCCTCTTGAACTGTAACCTTGGCATGAGTGGATAAATTGTCGTAAGGATGTCTGTGAACTAGGCATCCTTTCTCTAGATTTACAAAGACATTATCAATGAAACCTTTTCGCTCATCACCTTGTCCATCATAAGTGTTACCTTTAGAACGTAGATTTTTAAATAGATTCATAAATACAATATTTAGATTGAATAAACTTTATTATCAATAAGTTTTAGTTGCAAAGTAACTATAAGTTATCTTACAACAATGTTCAAGTCGTAAAAAACAAGAAGCTATAACGTAAAAAAGTAGCCAACCTTTTTTAATAAGAGCTACAAATAGAGTTAAGATTTTCTTCATACGTTCGTTTATATTATTAAAGGTTTTTAATATCATTATCATTTCTGATATTGCAAAGGTAGCGTTTTTGTCGATAAATCAGGGTTCAAAGGGTAAAAATGCTAAACCATAGCGTAAAAAAATGACGTGTCATTCCGTAAAACGACACGTCAAATCATACAATCAGCTCATTATCAATACATTTTCACTCCTCCTTTTTGGGAAGGTGAACACAGCGGAAAGCATTAGGAGTACAATGATGGCTTCCCTCAAAGACCCTTCGGAAAGTGGAGAGCGAATTGAAACCCGATTTCTCAGCTACCTCAACCAAGGAGTGTTGAGTGGTCAGCAAGAGCTCTTCGGCATGTTTGATTCTGAGATTATTCACATAATCATAGAATGTCAATCCATTTTCCTTATTGAAAAATCTACTGAGATAAGTACGGTTCGTTCCCACAAGCCGTGCCACATCCGACAACTTAAGACGTGGATTGAGGAACAGCTTTTCTTCGACAAACAATTTGTTGATAATCGCAGATATGTCTCCCTCCAATACCGGTTTACCTGTATCTCCATCACTTTGTGTTGCATCAGGCTCCTGCAACTCATCCAACACAGACTCATGCCTATACAGAAAGTAAGAGACTACCATCCACGCAACCAACGAACAGAGCATATAAGCATTGTCGAAATCTACATCAAACATATAGCAGCTCGCCGACCAAACTATGAGAATGATGAAGAAGCAAGTGAGAATGCCCCTGAGCCAATGGAGATTGACATTTTCCTGATAAGAGAAACGCTCCTTGAGCTGGCGCTGATAACGAGCAATATAGAAGAACATCAGCACATAAGTGACGGTTCCATAAACGGCACCGCAACCAGCAAGAACATCAAACCAACAAACCTTGCGAGTGAAAGCATACACGGCTAGAGGCAATATAAAGATTGCCTCATGCAAAATGCCTTTGCCCCAAGTAAGCCATCCTGGCTTCACCAACTCCATCAAGACGAACATGTAGAAAGGTATGATGACCATATCTATAGCATTCATCAGATACCAAATAGTCGATTGCGCACCAATGCCATCCACAAACAGCAACAAGTCCTTCAGGCATTCCATATCCAAGATAGCCATCAGACAAGTGATTAATCTAGAAAGCTTTTCCTTGTTTTTTCGATAGAACATCCAAACCATCATCGAATAGAACATCACGCACAATCCATAAATAAAGAAAGTAATATGCTCTGTCATTTTTTCATCTGAAACTTAAGTTTACCACCATTCAAAATATCCTTATGCGACAGTTTATAGCCCCAAAACGGTTTATCGTTCAAGCTCATCTTTTGGATATAGAAAGCATCCTTCGACACTCCATCCGCAGAAAGCACGAACTTTTTGCCGTTCTCCAGATTCAACGTCACCTTATCAAAGCTTGGCGTTCCGATATAATACTCTGGCGTACCTGGACAAACCGGATAGAAACCGATGGAAGAGAAAACATACCATGCCGACATCTGACCCGCATCATCATTGCCCGACAATCCACCTGGCGTATCATTATACTCGGTATTCAGGATATGATGAACACGCTCCTGAGTCTTCTCCGGTGCACCAGCCGCATCATAGAGATAAGGTATCTGATGACATGGTTCGTTGCCATGCCAATACCATCCCTTGTCAAACATATCATCCAGACGGGTAACCACAGGATCATCGCCCTTAGCCGACTTGCTGTTGCGGATTACCTCAAACAGTCCTTCCGGATTCTGTGGCACATACCAGGTATAATGACAGGTAGCACCCTCGGTGATATAGCTCTTGCGATGAACCAGATCACGATTGTTTTCCCACTTACCTTTCTCTGTTCTGCCGTCAGCCCAACCCGTAGAAGGATTGATGACATTGCGCCAGTTTTCAGAACGGCGCATCAACAGCTGATAATCTTCCTGATACTTCTGACGTTGAGAAATATTCTGACAAGAATCTATCAAAGCCTTCGCCATCTGAGCCACGGCGAAATCATCATAGGCATACTCCAAAGTGCGGGATGTCTGTTCGTTGGTATGGAAAGCATCTGCCACCGGATTCTCCAGAGGAATATATCCGTTCTCAATATACGAGGTAATGGCACGTCGACCCTTGCCGTCTTTATAATCCTTGCTGTAATAAGGAGTGGAGAAGGCATTCTGTCGCATGCCGTCGTATGCCTTCTTTGCATCAAAGTTACGAATGCCCTTCACATAGGCATCAGCAAGAGCAGCACTCGCATGATCGCCAATCATCGCTGCCGTATAACTGTTCCAACATGGGAAGATAGGCATCCAGCCACCCTCCCGATACATCTGGACCAGTGACTGCATCATCTCGCCAGAGAGCTTCGGAGTGATGAGACTATAGAGCGGCAACTCTGCACGATAGATATCCCACATGGAGAAATCGCCATACTTCTTCAGGGCATTATATGGAGAATAGTTTCCATAAACAGAATAATCAACCTGAGTACCGGTAGAGAACTCCGGATAATCACCATTCACATCGCTGATTTCATGAGGCAGGAATGAAGAACGGTAAAGGGCACCATAGAACTGGTTCACCTTGGACTGATTCTTACTCTCCACATCAATGGTATGGAAACGCTCGCACCAGAACTCAGCAGCAAACTGCATCATACTGTTAAAGTCCAAGCCTCCGAACATATAGTTCTCGCCATTGAGATTTCCCAGTGCATTCTCACGGGAAGTGAAGGAAGAAGCCGACAGCCACTCCATCGACTTGCCTGCCTTGCCACGGAAGGTGAGCCAGGCACCAATACGAGCTTTATCCTGCATCTTCAATCCTCTACTTATTCTGTTATCACCGTCAAACACACCGTAATCCACAAGCTCATCTTCATCGTATGCCAGAACGAAATGACCGCTGAAGCCAGCCGGCTCTCCCCATCCCTGATAAATGCGGTGAACAGGATTATAGCCATATACCACATGGTTGACGGTATCAATCTCTATATACCCCTGTCCCTCGTCACTGTTCGGATTGATGACCAGATGCACCAGCTCATCCTTGTCGGGCGTGACACGGAGGATGGAAGTATGACTCAATGCCGTGAGCTCTGCCTTGAGATGTTCCTGCTTGAGGTGAACGGCATAGTAATGAGGATGGGATATTTCATCATCATGACTGAATGGCGTGGCACGCTGCTCTGGCTGAAGACGCAGGTTACCACCCAATGCAGCTACGGTAAAGGAACCGTAATCCTGCGTACAGCCTCCCACTATCCAATGGCTGTTGCGGAAACCCTGCAAGTGGGTATCCTTATAATAATAAGGTGCAATACATTTCTGTTCGGTATCCTTTGTCTGCGGCGTCCAGAAGTTCTGTCCGTTCGGAACGAGGACAGCCGGAAGGGTTTGTCCATGTTCCTCGCTACCCTTGCCAAACATGCCGGCAGTCTGGGTATTCGCCTGTGCTGTACCCACCATCGTATTGAGGGCATTGAGCTGGCGGATATGTTCCAGATTGTGGATGCGTTCGTGCATCATCTGCTTCCATGTATTCCAGGAATAATAACAAGTACCATATTCTACCTGAGCAAGACCACTCAGTTGGATATCCCGCTCATTGAGCATGAACTTGAAAAGGACCGAATCCTGAGCATTCTTATAAAATACCATCTGCAGGTTGGCAGCCATCGGAACCACACGGTCCATCCTGTCTACCCCATTACCCAAGACCACCTTTTCCTCATCCTCTCTGGCACTCTGCGGAAGAGAAGCCGTATCGAAAAGGAACGACAGGAGACGGTAAAGAGCCGTATCGTGACCAAAGCGAAGGGTTGCGGAAGAACGGGGAGAGCGCAATGCTGCATCAGTCTCAGCCTCGATATTCTGCCAGAGCGAGATGGCACAGCGTGCCGGAATCGACTCGTTGGTCGGGTCGTTGCCATTATTGATGGTCATACGACGGTTGTTGGCATCATAGATAGCCCGGAACTCCTCATCCGTAAACAGCGCATTCAATCCATCTTCTATATCCTGCGGATAAGTAGGGAAATTCAAGCCTACATCCTGAATGGAGGAGGCTACCGTATGCATCTCGGTCATCAGCTTCAAGGGTTCATCTACTTGAGAGACATCCTTAAATAACTGAAGAAGGAAACGGCGAGGTGATACATGTGCCTGCACATGCGTACGATGCTCCAAAGCTTTTATTTCAGGAGAGACATACGCTATCCAAGCCATATCGGCAGAATCGGTCTTGACATCCAGATTCAAACCCGGCTGAAGGGTATGCAACTCCGAAGTAAAAGCCTGCATACTCCTGGCGCAACGATCCACCACGCTGGAGCGGGCCTTCACCGCATTGCCTGCAGCAAAGATCTGTGGATAACGCTCAAACATACGATGAGCGATACCCTGATGCTGAAGAGCACCCAACTTGCTCAGTTTTCCACCATTACCCTTGGCATTCTCCCATACCCGCTGCAACATTCCCTTCACCTGCAGACCCAGCGGAGTGAGATTACTCTCATCTTCAAAATGCTTACAGATCCAGACATACCGGTCATCCTTCGGCATCCAACGGGAACCATGGCGACCGTAATGACTGATATAAAAAGGTGCGTATCCCTGTGGAACATTCAGAGAATCAGACAGCACATAGGTAGCCGTACCAAAAGTTCCTGTCTTGACAGAAGGACCTTCCGGGTAAGCATAATAGACGCCACCCATCTGCTGGCGGGTCTGAGCTTGCATGGATAGCACGCAAGCCAAAGAGATATATAATAATGTTACTTTTCTGTTCATATAATAATGAAACGGAGAATACTCCTTTTTATTGTTTTTCCAACCTCCAATCAATACCTAAAGGATTTCCTTCCATACGCAGCACCCAAGGGAGATTTCCAGTGGTGGCTATCTGCATCACGGTATCATCCTGTTCAGCCTTCACGGTGACGCTCTCTGCATCTTGCGAAACCTTACGCCATACTATCCCATTATAAACGAAAGAGCCTGTACCCAGAAGTTGCTGCAGGGCTTTCCGGGAGATAAACAGGAAGGTGCCATCCCGCATTCCATGATTGGAGCATTGGTTGCAAACATACAAGTTCTTTCCTTTCTGCGGACTATCCCAACAGAATCCGTCAGCCTCAGCCACGAGTTGACGAGGGATGAGATAGACCGACTGATTACATTTCAGCACAAGGGTATCAGGGATACTCACGGAATCTACACCCACTTCCCATTGACGATATTGACGATTAAGAATGAAGTGAGATATAAACTGAACAGGAATAGTTTTCCCGTATTTATCCACAAGTTGTTCACAAAGTGTAAATTTCTCTTTCTCCTTTATATTCAACGGTTTGGAAGCTTTATCAACAACCTTTTCCACAGCAGAAAAATGAGGGAACACAAGTTTTCCACCATTTATCAACACATCGTGAGTTATGAACATCTGCTTCCATTGCTCTCCTTCTCTCACCACCTTCAAGTCCTTTCCATTAGACAGATGGATGGTGTATTCCGGAACCATCGGTGAACCTACGATATAGAGATTCTGTCCTGCAATAGGATAGAAACCCAGCATATTGAAAATAAGCCAGGACGACATCGCTCCCCCATCATCATTACCCGGCAAACCACCAGGAGAATCATCATAGTTATCGTTCACAATCTGATGGATTCGCTGAACGCTCAAGTCAGGGCGCCCCACCCAATGATACAGGTAAGGAGTCATGAAGCTCGGTTCATTCGCCACATTGAAATGGCCATTGGCGAAGAAGGTATCAAGTCGTTTGATGAAAGCATCCTTGCCACCACAAGCCTCAATCAGTCCCGGCACATCGTGCGGAATACTGAGACTATACTCAGCCGACAAAGCCTCGTAGAAGAAGGTTGACCACCATGGAAGATACCAGGGCGCCACCTTGGTATCCGGATGATAAGGAATCACAGGATGATAGACCTTCGACTTGCCCCAAGGCACTGAGTCGAGCCATCTGCCATCCGCATCTCTCGGCATGATAAATCCCTTCATCCCCTGCCATTCATAATCAGAACGCCAGAGGTTGCGCCAGTTATGCGAACGCTTCATATACTTATCGTAGAGTTCCGGATAACCCAGTCCTTTTGCCACCTGGGCAATACACCAGTCATCATAGCTATACTCCACGGTACGATTGCCGGCACGGTCTATTCCATACGGAATATAGCCCAGCGTGTTATATTCCGTCAATCCACCTCTACCATGCTTTTCCTCAGGCACACTGCCCACAAAGCCATCATCATCCGTTGGTGGCACTTCGGCATCCTTGATCATCGCCTTCAGCGCCAGCTGATAATCGATACCCTTCATTCCTTTGGCAAAGGCATCGGCTATGACAATATCCGCATTGCTGCCACCCTGTGTTCTGCCGTTCCAGTTGCCACTTCTAGCATCAGGCATATAACCGTCATGCTTGTAGATATTGAGCAGGGAATTGACCATATCACGCTGCTGGGGTTCCTCAATCAAGGTTAGCAAAGGCATGGAAGTACGGTAAGTATCCCAGATGGCATAGTAATCGTCGTAATAAGGCGTAGCGGAGAAATGAGGGTTTTCACCAGACTTATCCACAGGCATCAGCATCGTATGATAAAGGGCTGTATAAAACATCCGCTTCTGCTTTTCGGTTCCTGCGATTTCTATCTTTCCCAACTTTCCGTTCCAGGTTTTCCGCACATTCTTCAACTGGGCATCGAAGCCACAAGACGGAATATTCTTCCTTGCCTGGGCAATACTGATATGCGAAATACCAATCTTCAGATTGACGGTACTTTTCGAGAAGGCAACATCCAATCTTGTCTTTGATTCCTTCACCTTATTATATAGAGGTACTTCGCTATTAGATAAAGGGACACCGCTATTAGATAAAGGCACATCGCTCTGCAAATAGAAATAAACGGTATAAGGGCCGCCATTGTTCCAGCCACCCCTTACAATACTCCATCCAGAGACGGCATATTTCCCATCACAAGTAACATACGAATCCACATACTGCTGAGTTTCGCGCTTATCTGGAA
>ENA-OPCZ01000342-OPCZ01000342.1-human-gut-metagenome-genome-assembly--contig:-NODE-342-length-30586-cov-3.066424_pt1 | contig 30586 bp, 31 predicted proteins | sample MGYA00241566_ERZ501483 | MGnify/ENA primary metagenome ERZ501483 (study PRJEB25962, sample SAMEA1965191) | human gut metagenome | biome: human gut; feature: human-associated habitat; material: faeces... | reverse complement strand
AGCGCGGGGTTCATGAGTAAAAAAAGCCTACTAAGCAGGCACAGGAGGAAAAACCAATGAGTAATGATAAATACGTAAGCCCTCTTTCTGAGCGTTATGCAAGCAAGGAAATGCAGTATATTTTTTCACCGGAAATGAAATTCCGTACATGGAGAAAGCTGTGGATTGCACTGGCAGAGACTGAGAAAGAGCTGGGACTGCCCATTACCCAGGAACAGATCGATGAGCTGAAAGCCCATGCAGAGGACATCAATTATGATGTGGCAAAAGCCCGCGAAAAAGAGGTTCGTCATGATGTAATGTCACATGTTTATGCTTACGGTGTACAGTGCCCTAATGCAAAAGGCATTATTCACCTTGGAGCAACATCATGTTATGTCGGTGACAATACAGATATTATCATTATGACAGAGGCTCTCAAGTTAGTAAGAAGCAAGCTGATTAATGTCATTGCAGAGCTTTCTGCATTTGCTATGAAGTACAAAGACCTCCCTACACTGGCTTTCACACATTTCCAGCCAGCGCAGCCAACGACCGTTGGAAAGAGAGCTACATTATGGTTACATGATCTTATGCTTGATTTAGAAGACTTAGAATATGTTATCAGCACAATGAAGTTGTTAGGCTCTAAAGGAACAACGGGAACTCAGGCAAGTTTCTTAGAGTTATTCAACGGAGATCATGAGACAATCCGTAAGATTGATGGAAAGATTGCAGAGAAGATGGGATTTGATGCATGTTATCCAGTTTCCGGACAGACATATTCCCGTAAGATTGACAGCCGTGTACTTAATGTACTTTCTGGAATTGCACAGTCTGCTCATAAATTCTCTAATGATATTCGTCTTTTACAGCATTTAAAAGAAATTGAAGAACCATTCGAGAAACATCAGATTGGTTCCTCTGCAATGGCTTATAAGAGAAATCCTATGAGAAGTGAACGAATTGCTTCCCTTTCCAGATACGTGATGGTAGATGCCCTGAATCCGGCAATCACATCCGCAACCCAGTGGTTTGAGAGAACTCTGGATGACTCCGCAAACAAACGTCTGAGCATTCCGGAAGGATTCCTCGCGATCGATGGAATTCTTGATCTGTGTCTGAATGTCGTAGACGGACTTGTGGTTTATCCAAAGGTAATCGAGAAACACATGATGGCAGAGCTTCCGTTCATGGCTACCGAGAATATCATGATGGATGCCGTAAAGGCAGGCGGTGACCGTCAGGAACTTCATGAGCGTATCCGTGAACTTTCTATGGAGGCAGGCAAGACTGTCAAAGTAGAAGGCAAGGACAATAATCTGCTTGAGCTGATCGCAGCAGACCCTGCATTTAATCTTTCCCTGGAAGATCTTCAGAGATCCATGGACCCGAAGAAATATGTAGGCCGTGCGAAAGAGCAGACAGAGAGATTTGTCAGCAAAGTAGTTCAGCCGATTCTGGATTCACACAAGGACTTACTGGGAATCAAGGCTGAGATCAACGTCTGATATCAGGCGTGAATCGTATTGTTAAAATACAAAAACAGGAGGAATTATAATGGTAAAAGCAGTTGTTGGTGCAAACTGGGGAGATGAAGGTAAAGGTAAGATTACCGATATGCTCGCTGAGAAAGCCGATATTATCGTAAGATTTCAGGGTGGTGCAAACGCAGGCCATACAATCGTAAACAATTATGGTAAATTTGCACTTCATACCCTTCCGTCAGGTGTGTTCTATAATCACACTACAAGCGTGATCGGAAACGGTGTTGCCTTGAATATTCCGGTATTTTTCAAAGAATATAATGAAGTGGTAAGCAGAGGTGTTCCGGCTCCGAAGATCCTGATCTCCGAGAGAGCACAGATGGTAATGCCATATCATATTCTGTTTGACCAATATGAAGAAGAACGTCTTGGCGGCAAATCTTTCGGATCAACCAAATCCGGTATCGCTCCGTTCTACTCAGACAAATATGCAAAGATCGGCTTCCAGGTAAGCGAACTTTTTGATGAAAAACATCTGAAAGAAAAACTTGCAAGTGTATGTGAGACAAAGAACATTCTTCTGGAGCATTTATATCATAAACCGCTTTTGAATCCGGATGAACTGTTTGCAGAACTGATGGAATTTGTGCGAAGCGTTTATGATTATGTGATCGTAGATACTCCACCGCTGAATCTGGTTATCGACGGGCTGCTGATCGCCAAACAGTGTGACGGAACTGTTCTTGTTGTGGAGAGCGGAAGGACAGACAGGGCACAGGCTGATAAGGCGAAGCAGCAGATACAGTATGCAGGTATCCGTCTCCTCGGCGCAGTGCTGAACAAAGCGCCGGTTTATGAGAAACATTATGGCTATGGATATGGCTACGGTTATGGATACGGCTATGGCTATGGATACGGCTATGGAAAGAGCGCTAAGAAGAATGAGAAAGAAAAGAAGAAATAACCCTGTAAATAAGAAACAGATCATCATCAGTCTGGTGATCTGCCTGGCTGTAGCTTTGTTTGCAGCAGTTTTTATCCATATGGAACAGACAAAGCAGAAATCTATGCAGATCACTGCAGGGAACACCCACAATGTGGGCAACAGTTATAGAAATATTGTTTACAAAGGTCAGGAATATCAGTATAATAACCGTATCACAAATATTCTCTATGCCGGTGTGGACTCCACAGGCAAGCTGGAAGCTTCCTCCCAGTATGGAAATAAAGCCAGGGCAGACAGTATTGCTCTGGTGGTGATGGATGAGAAGAACCGCAGGATGACCATTCTCTCCATTAACCGTGATACCATGACTGATATCCGAAGATATACAATGAACGGCAATGACAAGGGACTCTATACCACGCACATCGGATATGCCTACAGCTATGGCGATGGGGGAAAGGTAAGCTGTGAGAGTCTCTGCGAGGCAGTATCACTTCTCCTTGGAGATATCCCTGTGAAGCGCTATGTAGTGACAAACCAGGATTCCATGCCCTATATCAATGAGCTGGCAGGCGGGATCACGCTTACAGTGCCAAACAACGATCTTCAGGAGAAATATCCGGAGATGGCAGAGGGTGCACAGGTTACCCTGGATGACAGCAACATAAAGGATTTCCTTCAGTACAGGAATACAGAGGAGTCCTTCAGCAATGAGGGCCGTATGCAGAGACAGAAAGCCTATCTCACTGCCTATGTTGAGAAGATGCAGTCCATGGATGAGAATGACCTTGAGAAAACATGGGATTCTCTTGAGGTAATGGATGATTATATCCAGACCAGTGTGACACGTAACCAGTATCTGGGGCTTGTGAAGACTCTTAAGAAAGCAGAGTTCACAGAGGACAGTATAGAACAGCTTTCCGGAACAGACCAGGAGGGAGACCTTCATGATGAGTTCCATGTGGATGAAGATGCACTCCAGGAACTGATCATCCGTTTATTTTATGAAAAAGTATGACAGGCTGCTGTTTTCAACCGCCTTGTTATAGAGTAACCGTAAATAAGAATAGAGCCAGCAGAAGAAGACAGAAAGGAAGGCATTCTTATGAAAAGAAAATATTTCAGCATTTTACTTGCAGCAATGACAATTGCAGCATCTGCCAATGTATATGCAGCCCCAAGTATCGGACAGATCATTCCGGAAGCTCCAAAGGTAGTTGAGGGAAATCTGTCAAACAACCAGCAGCTGATCGTAAAAGATGTTGACACAGGCGCCTACAAAGATAAAAAAGTTGCAGAGGTAGTAACAAAAGTAAATGATGATAATACCAAGGTAAACATGAATGAGATTCTGAAAGACCTTAAGGTAGATACAATAGAAACAATTAAAACAAACACAGAGAAGAAAGTAAATCCGTCTCTGTATGAGCCTCTTACACCTTTCGTAGATCTGGTTATTAAGGAAGATGATAAGATCACATATGAAACAGATGGTGCTATTAAAACAACCCTTACCATCGAAGCGGCCAAGGATGTAAAGAAGAAAGATGTACTTCTGATGCAGATCGATCCAACAACAGGAAAGGTTGCCTTTGTTGCAATTGAGAAGCTGGACAAAGCTACAGGCGAAGTTACAGCCACCTTCGATTCACTTGGACCTGTAATGCTGATCGAGAAGGTTCCGATCGTAACCAAGAAGGTTTCTCCTGATAAATATGCAGACAAAAAGGTAGCTGATGCAGCAGAGAAGCTGAAAGATCAGAAAGCAGGCTTTACTCTGACAGACTTTATCGATGATCTGACAGACACAGAGAACAAAGAGATTACACTGGACAACGGACAGACCATCAACCTGGACGACTATGTCAGCGCAAGCAGTCTTATAGATATGGCAATCAAGATGTCAGATGATTACTCCTATGACATGTCCGGCTCTCTTGATGCACAGGTAAACTGTGACATTGATAGTGTTGACTGGAAGAGCCTTGTAACTGCTAATGATGCAGACTTTGATGTTGATACAGCAGAGGGCGACCTGAGCCTTCTTACAGAGATAGAGCCATTCACAATCCCGGACAGCATTGTTGTACAGGCAGATGCTTCTACAGGAGAGCTTAACTACCTTGCAGAGCCTGAACTGAGCTTCGCATATCCGGAAAAAGAAGAAGAGGAAGAAGAGGAAGCAGAGGAAGCAGATGAGACTGCTGACACAGATGAGACAGCTGATGCAGAAGATGATCTGATGAGCTGGGTCGTTAAGGACGAAGCAGGCTCTTCTGAACAGCCGAATCTTGTGATCAAAGGCGAATTCAAAGGCATGGGACCTCTTGCAATCTTCACAAAAGATGCAAAATAATCTGATAAGAGAGGAACAGTTCAATGTCACGAAAATCTCACAGACTCAGACATAAAAAAAATAAATTCATGTCCTCAGTGCTCTACTATGTGCTGGTTCTTGCTCTGGTGGCAGGCCTTCTGTTTGTTGTAAAGGTAAACCGCCAGGAACGTGCAGAACGCACAGAATACAAAGAAAAGCTGGCCGGCAAAGAGACAGTGGAAGATATCGGTGTACTGGACGACATGATGGTACGACCTACAGCAGAACCTACGGAAACACCAACTGATACAGCAGCAGATAAATGATAAAAAGTACCAAAAATTATTGCATCTTTTTGGCAATAAAGCTATAATAACGTGTAGATAAGACAAAAGGTCTATAGTCTTTGAATCGTCGCTTTGCCGCGTTTGGAGATATTGATTTACATATCTTGAAGAGAATCTGCCTTGTAACACAGGCAGAATGGCGAAGCATACCCAAAATACGGAGGTAAGATATCCAATGTGGTATGTGATGCAGGTGCGAACAGGCACAGAAGAGAACATCCGCTGCCAATGTCAGCGGCTCATAAGCAGCGATATACTAAAGCGCTGCTTTATTCCCTACTATCAACAGAAGAAACGATTTCAAGGCAAATGGCATATCCAGGAAAGAATCCTCTTTCCCGGGTATGTCTTTTTAATTGCCGAAAATCTGGAACAGCTGGCTGAAAACCTGAGAAAAGTCACAGGAATGACCCGGCTTCTGGGAACAGGAGATGAGATCATCCCCTTATCTCAGGAAGAAGTAGAGTTGCTTCTGAAGCTGGGAAAGGAAGAACAGCTGGTAGCCATGTCCACAGGGATCATAGAGAATGATCAGGTAAGGATACTCACAGGACCATTACAGGACATGGAAGGTTATATCAGAAAAATCAACAGACACAAAAGAAAAGCCTGGGTTTCCATAGAAATGTTTGGAAGGAGCGTGGATATGGAGGTTGGGCTGGAAATAATAAAAAAAGTATGAGAAAAAGAAGGAGAAACTAAGGAAGGCGTATGTATAGAAAAAAATCAAGAGGATGGTATAAACACAAGGACTTTATATTTTTAGATCTTGTGTGTTTACTTCTGTCTTTAATACTGGCATATCTGGTTCGAAATGGTTCTGTCCGGAACTTATTTGAACTGGGAATATATCATAATATGATATTCTTTGTAATACTGGCAGATTTATTTCTGATCATTATTTTTGAATCTTATAAAGGCGTTCTGAGGAGAGGTTATTATCAGGAATTACGTTCTGTTATCCAGCAGATGATCCTGATAGAACTGGCAAGTGGTCTATATCTGTTTACTGTCAGTAATGGACACAGCTTCTCAAGGACAGTTCTGTATCTTATGGGAGTCTTTTATGTACTCCTGTCCTATGGCACAAGAATAATATGGAAAAAACACCTGATCCATAAAATGGCAGAAGGTGGAGAACATTCACTCTATATTGTAACAAATTATGATCTTGCGTCAAAAGTAATCCGGAATGTAAAAAATCATAATTATAATCGATACAACATCAATGGTCTCATAATCATTGATAAAAATATAGCAGGCAGGGAAATTGAAGGAATTCCGGTTGTGGCAGATTTAAAAAATGCTGCATCCTATATTTGTCAGCAATGGGTAGATGAAGTTTTTGTAAATGTAGATACGTCTTATCAATATCCCCATGAACTGATAAATGAACTGTTGGAAATGGGAATGGCAGTTCATGTGAACCTGGCAAAAGTCAGAAGCACCCCCGGACAGAAACAATTTGTAGAGACAATAGGTGGATATACAGTTCTGACGACCACTATGAACTATGCTACGGACAGACAGGGATTATTTTTATCTTTGTGGCACCGGCCATTTATATCAGCTCTCCGGGTCCGATCTTCTTCTCACAGATACGGATCGGTCAGAATGGAAAACCATTTAAAATGTACAAATTCCGAAGCATGTATATGGACGCAGAAGAACGCAGGGCAGAACTTATGGCACAGAATAAAATGAGTGACGGACGTATGTTTAAGATTGATTTCGACCCTCGTGTAATAGGAAATAAAATCCTGCCCGACGGAACCAGAAAAACCGGGATAGGAGAATTTATCAGAAAAACATCACTGGATGAATTTCCACAGTTCTGGAATGTGCTGAATGGGACTATGAGCCTTGTGGGGGAGTGGGATATAATAGGGACAACCAGAGAAAACTCCAGTATTTATGCGGCATGTGTGGCTTAAACGTTTTATGATAATTCGATTTTTCATTGCTGCAGCAGGGTCACATTATAGCGGTTCATAGATATTGGATGGCTCTTTGGATGCTCAGTTTGACCCAATCATAGAGCAATAAAAATCGAAAAGGAGAAAACTTGAGCCTGTTAATCTGAAAAGAATGACGGGCTAAGGGACGTTAGGTTGCCGATATGAATAATGAAAAACTAAAAAATTAGAATTCCCCAGAGTGTGTATGTGTGTGTGGGGGGTAAAGCGAGGTATGAAAAATGAAGCAGATGCGGATCGCTGAGTGCAAATGCAATTCCCTATCCCCTTATAGTGGGAAAGAAACAAACGGAAAAATTGAATATGGCAAGAATCTGATGAAACATCGGAAAATCTATCTGGCAGTTTCTATAGGTTGTCTGCTTATGGCTGCTATCTATTTTCAAATAGAATCACATTTCGTAATTAATACAAATCCATTTTTTTATTGTGCTTTGCCTGCCCTGATAATTGGGTTGTGTTTCGGGCATAGATTGTTTCTTAGTAGTATTGAATGTAATATACAAAGTTCTGTGAAGGACTTCGTATTTTCTTATAAAAAGTCTTTGTTCGTTGGTAAGTCAGAGGATTGTAGCAGTTAGTTGAAAACGAACGTAATGGGATCTGAAAAATGAGTAAAGGGGAAAGAAAGTATGTATAGAAAAGATTCTACAGGATGGATAAAACATGTGGATTTTATCATCTTGGACTTAATCTGCTTGCAGGTGGCGTTCGTTTTGGCGTATGCGTTAAGCGGATATGGAGCTAATCCATACCAGCTAATTCTTTACAGAAATATGGCTGTCTTTATGGAAGTAGCAGATTTGGTAGTGCTGTTTGCAATGGGAACATTGAAAAACGTTTTGAAAAGAGGATACTATAAAGATTTTGTTGTAACAGCACAGCATGGAGTAATTCTTGGAGCATGTTTATTGCTTTATTTGTTTATGCTTCAGGAAGGACAGCAATATTCCAGACTTGCATTGGTACTGAATATCGTTATCTATATTCTACTTACTTATCTGGTACGAGAGCTGTGGAAACATTTGCTCAGAAAGAAAATGGAAGATGGTGAAAATCGTTCCTTGCTTCTTGTTGTTTCAGCAGATGTAGTGAGTGCAGTAGTAGAGAGTATGAAAGAGCATAATTATGCCCGGTATAAGATTGCTGGAATTGCTGTTATAGATAAGGAAATGACAGGAAAGTATGTTAATGGTGTGAAAGTAGTGGCAAATATGGAAAATGCTGCCGAATATGTCTGCAAAGAATGGATTGATGAAGTTCTGATTGTGACATCCGGTGTAGTTCCATATCCCAAAGAACTGATTGAGCAGTTTACGGAAACCGGAGTAACAGTACATCTAAATCTTGCAAAGGTACAAAGCGTGCCGGGGAAAAAACAGTTTGTAGAAAAAGTCGGAGATTATACAGTACTGACTACCAGTATTAACTATGCATCTACAAGAGATCTGATGCTGAAACGTCTGATGGATATTGCCGGAGGTTTGGTAGGATGCTTGATTACCGGAATATTGTTTATATTTGTTGCTCCAGCAATTTACATAGCATCACCGGGACCGATTTTCTTTGCACAGGAACGTGTAGGAAAGAATGGAAAGAGATTCAAAATGTATAAGTTCCGAAGCATGTATATGGATGCAGAAGAACGTAAGGCTGAATTGATGAAAGATAACAAATTGGGTGATGAAAAGATGTTCAAATTGGATTTTGACCCACGAGTTATCGGAAATAAGATTCTTCCAGATGGAACACATAAGACTGGTATCGGGGATTTTATCAGACGAACAAGCATTGACGAATTTCCGCAGTTTTTTAACGTGTTGAAAGGTGATATGTCAATAATTGGAACCAGGCCACCTTTGATTTCGGAAACGAATTTTTATGAGCTGCACCATCGTGCAAGACTGGCAATTAAGCCAGGAATAACCGGTATGTGGCAGGTCAGCGGACGTAGCGACATTACTGATTTTGAAGAGGTAGTTCGTCTTGACAAGGAGTATATCACAAATTGGAACATTGGGCTAGATATAAAAATATTGTTTAAAACAGTAATGGTAGTTCTTAGAAAAGATGGATCTATGTGATGAAATGATTGTGGCTTGATTTCTGTAAAAAGAATTTAAGCCACAGAAAGTAATAATAGATAAGTTATAAATATAATAAGAGGAAGTTATGAATAAAAGGAAAAATAATACTTCTCCACTTAAAATTGCAGTTCTTGGACATAAGACAATTCCGAGTCGCCAAGGTGGAATTGAAATTGTCGTTGAAGAATTAACGGTTCGCATGGCAAAACTAGGACATAAGATAACAGTATATAACCGTAATGGACATCATGTAAGTGGTAAAGAATTTGATGAGAAGAAATTAAAAGAATATAAAGGTATCCGAATGAAATATGTACCAACGATAGATAAAAAAGGACTAGCAGCGATGAGTGCTTCATTTTTTGCAGCGGTAGCAGCAGCGTTTGGAAAATATGATGTGGTACATTTTCATGCAGAAGGACCATGTGCAATGTTATGGTTGCCAAAATTATTTGGAAAACGTTGTATCGCTACGGTTCATGGACTTGATCATCAAAGAGCAAAATGGGGCAAGTTAGCCAGCACATATATTATGCTTGGCGAAAAATGTGCTGTTAAATTTGCAGATGAAATTATTGTTCTCAGTGAGGGAGTACAAAATTATTTTAAAGAGACTTATGGACGTGATACAAAGTTTATCCCTAATGGTGTGAATCGTCCAGTTATTAGAAAGGCAGAACTTATTGACAAGAAATTTGGTTTAAAGAAAGATGATTATATTTTATTTTTAGGACGACTTGTTCCGGAAAAAGGAATTACTTATCTGATAGAAAGCTTTAAGAACGTAAAAACAGATAAGAAGTTAGTCATTGCAGGAGGCAGTTCGGATACTGATGAATTTGCTAACCAGTTAAAAGAAATGGCAAAAGACGATGACAGAATTATTTTTACCGGATTTGTTCAGGGACAGTTGTTAGATGAACTATACAGCAATGCTTATATTTATAGTTTACCAAGCGATTTAGAGGGAATGCCATTAAGTCTTTTAGAAGCAATGAGTTATGGAAATTGTTGTTTGGTATCTGACATAGATGAATGTGCTTCTGTAGTGGAAGATAAGGCAATCATATTTAAAAAAAGTAATGTAGCAGATTTGCAGAGTAAGCTTCAAGAAGCATGTGAGGATGCACAACAGGTACAGAAATATAAAGATGAAGCAGCAGGTTATATTTGTGGAAAATATAATTGGGATGATGTTGTGGAGAGAACATTAGAATTGTATAGGAGATAAAATGAGCAAAGAATTTATTGAATTGAAAAACAAGACGATTTTTATTACAGGTGTAGCTGGATTTATTGGATCAAACTTGGCTGAAAGGTTATTAAAAGAAATAGAAGGAATAAAAATAGTTGGACTCGATAATATGAATGATTATTATGATGTTCGTTTAAAAGAATATAGATTAGAAAAACTTTCATCTAGTAAGACATTTTCCTTTGTAAAAGGAAATTTGGCAGATAAGGAACTTATTAATTCGATTTTTGAGAAGTATACTCCTCAAGTGGTTGTGAATTTAGGGGCACAGGCAGGTGTGAGATATTCTATTACAAATCCAGACGCATATATAGAAGGTAATTTGATTGGGTTTTACAACATATTAGAGGGATGTAGACATTATCCAGTAGAACATTTGGTATATGCATCAAGTTCTTCTGTATATGGAAGTAACAAGAAAGTTCCATACAGTACAGAAGATAAAGTAGACAATCCTGTATCGTTATATGCTGCTACGAAAAAAAGTAATGAATTAATGGCTCACGCATATTCAAAGCTTTATAATATTCCATCAACTGGTTTGCGTTTCTTTACTGTTTATGGACCGGCAGGAAGACCCGATATGGCATACTTTGGATTCACAAATAAATTATTAAATGGAGAAACTATTAAAATTTTTAATTATGGAAATTGTAAAAGAGATTTTACTTACGTTGATGATATTGTGGAAGGCGTTGTACGGGTAATGCAGGGGGCACCAGAGAAAAAGAACGGAGAAGATGGTTTGCCGATTCCGCCATATGCTGTTTACAATATTGGAAATAATCATCCAGAGAACTTATTAGATTTTGTACAAATTCTTCAGGAAGAATTAATTAGAGCAAAAGTCTTACCAGAAGATTATGATTTTGAAGCACATAAAGAACTTGTTCCGATGCAGCCGGGAGACGTTCCTGTGACATATGCTGATACGCAAGCATTGGAAAGAGACTATGGTTTTAAACCATCGACAACTTTACGTGAAGGATTACGCAAGTTTGCAGAATGGTACAAAGAGTTTTATATGTAAATATATTTTAAGAATAGGAAGAAGAGAGAAAAAATGAGAGATTTTAATTCATTGAAAATTGCTGTGGCAGGGACAGGATATGTTGGATTATCTATTGCTACTTTATTGAGTCAGCATCATCAGGTGACAGCAGTAGATATTATTCCAGAAAAGGTAGAGTTAATTAACAATAAGAAATCTCCAATTCAGGATGATTATATTGAAAAATATTTAGAAGAAAAAAATTTGAATTTAACTGCTACATTGGATGCAGAAGAAGCTTATAAGGATGCAGATTTTGTTGTTATTGCAGCTCCAACAAACTATGATAGCAAAAAGAATTTTTTTGATACTTCTGCAGTAGAAGCAGTTATAAAATTAGTCATTGAATATAATCCGGAAGCGATTATGGTTATTAAATCGACTATTCCTGTTGGATATACAACAAGTATTAGAGAAAAATTTCATTGTGATAATATTATTTTTAGTCCGGAATTTTTAAGAGAAAGTAAGGCGTTATACGATAATTTGTATCCAAGCCGAATTATTGTTGGAACAGATATTAATAATGCACGTTTAGTAAAAGCTGCACATACGTTTGCACAGCTCTTACAGGAAGGTGCTATTAAAGAAGATATTGATACTTTATTTATGGGCTTTACAGAGGCAGAAGCAGTCAAATTGTTTGCAAATACATATTTGGCATTACGAGTTTCTTATTTCAATGAGTTAGATACTTATGCCGAAATGAAAGGCCTGAATACACAGCAGATTATTAATGGAGTATGTCTCGATCCTCGTATTGGAACACATTATAATAATCCATCTTTTGGATATGGTGGATACTGTTTACCAAAAGATACAAAGCAGCTGCTTGCTAACTACGCAGATGTTCCTGAAAATCTTATTGAAGCAATCGTTGAGTCTAATAGAACGAGAAAAGATTTTATTGCTGATCGAGTCTTGGAAATTGCTGGAGCATATGAAGCAAATGATGACTGGGATGAAAGTAAAGAAAAAGATGTTGTGGTAGGTGTATATCGTCTTACTATGAAGAGTAATAGTGATAATTTCCGTCAGAGTTCTATTCAGGGAGTCATGAAGAGAATTAAGGCAAAAGGCTCTACAGTCATTATTTATGAGCCTACATTGAAAGACGGTGAAACTTTCTTTGGCAGCAAAGTGGTTAATGATTTAGATGAGTTTAAGAGGCAGAGTCAGGCAATTATTGCCAATCGTTACGATAGTTGTTTGGATGATGTAAAAGACAAAGTTTATACAAGGGATATTTTTCAGAGAGATTAATAAACTAAAAATAGAAAACGGTGAAATTAGTGAAAAAATTAGTTATTTTGTTTAAATTATTACTTTTGACAGTTTTAAAGAAAAACCATGCTAAAGCTGAAGTGATTAGAAAATCTAATATCTTTAAAGAATATGGTCGGGGGGGGTATTGGCATCCATGTTGGATTCCTACCCATCCGGATCTAATTAGTATAGGAAATAATGTCACTGTAGCGGCAGATGTTAGAATCTATGAACATGATTTAGTAGCTAGAATGTGGAATAGAGATTGTAATTACACTGGTCCAATGATTGATTATTATACTGGCCCGGTAGTAATAAAAGATAATGCTGTAATTGGAGGAAGGAGTATTATTTTATATAATGTCACTATTGGAAAAAATGCTTTAGTAGCAGCTGGCGGAGTTGTAACTAAAGATGTACCTGATTTTGCGATTGTGGGTGGAAATCCGGCAAAAATAATTGGAGATACAAGAGATCTTTATAAAAAGCGATTATCCATCACAGAGGGGAATAAAAAAGAGTAGGTTTATTGTTTATTAAATATTTGTGTATAAAAAATAGTAAATAATGCTATTTATAAAGATAAGGAGAAAACGTTGAGAATACTTATAGTAAATTATAGATACTTTATTTCTGGGGGCCCAGAAAAGTATATGTTTAATATTAAAAAGATGCTTGAAGATAATGGGCATGAGGTTATACCTTTTTCCATACATTCCAATAAAAATGTTGCAACAGAATATTCAAAATACTTTGTAGAACCAATTGGTGGACGAGATGCAACATATTTTGATGAAGTGAAAAAGACACCTAAATCAATTTGGCAGTTACTTACGCGAAGTATTTATTCTCGTGAAGTAGAAAAAGCAATAAAAAAAGAAATAAAGGATGTAAAGCCAGATTTGGTATATATTATTCATTTTGTTAATAAATTGTCTCCGAGTGTAATTACAGGTGCAAGTAAAATGGGAATCCCGGTTGTGTTAAGATTATCAGATTATTTCTTGTTATGTCCAAGATTTGATTTTATGTATGAAAAGAAAGTCTGTGAAGAATGTTTATCAAAGGGATATAGGAGTTGTATTAAAAAGAGATGTGTGAAAGGATCACTATTTGCATCTGTCGTAAGAGTGTTTTCTATGAAATTTCATAAAATGATAAATGTATATAAAAATGTATATGCATTTATAACACCATCAGAATTTTTGAAGAAAAAATTGGCATTAAATGGCTTTGATGAAAAAAGAATTCATTGTATTCCTACTTTTACAGCAAGTAAAACAACAATAGGGGAACCGCAGATAGGATCGTATGGATTATATTTTGGACGTGTTACTGAAGAAAAGGGAGTTGAAACTGTTATAAAAGCGTATGAAAAATTGCCTGAGTATACAGTTAAAATTATGGGAGACGATACAACAGATGAGGCAAAGCGTCTGAAAAAATATGTAAAGGATCATAAAATGAAGAATGTTGAATTCCTTGGGTTTAAGAGTGGAGAGGAACTAGAGGATATTATAAAAGGAGCTAGATTTACATTGATTCCTTCAATTTGGTATGATAACCTACCTAATACTGCTTTAGAGTCGTTTCAATATTCAAAGCCGGTTATCGCTAGCAATATAGGAAGTCTTCCAGAATTGGTTAGTGATGGGGAAAACGGATATTTATTTGAACCGTCAAATGTTGAGGATCTTATTAAAAAAATTAAGATGCTAGATGATGATATTTTGGTTAAAAAGATGGGACAAGCTAGTAGAAAAAGGCTTGAAAACAGATTCGCACCGCAATCACATTATGAAGCTTTGATGAAAATTTTTAATGAGGCTGTCAAAAATAGAAAATAAAGGGGTAATTAATAAAGATGAAAAAGAATACTGAAAAAAAATTAAATGGAACAGTAATTGTTACATATCGTTGTAATGCCAGATGTTCAATGTGCAATCGTTATAAAGCACCATCTAAGCCAGAAGAAGAAATCAGTTTGGACACAATAAAAAAATTGCCAAAGATGTATTTTACAAATATTACTGGTGGTGAACCTTTTATTAGAACTGATTTGAAAGACATTGTACGTGAGTTATATAAGAAATCCGATCGTATTGTTATTTCGACTAATGGATTTTTTACAGATCGTATTGTGGACCTTTGTAAAGAGTTCCCTAATATTGGCATACGTATTTCCATTGAAGGACTTGAGGAGACAAATAACGAAATACGAGGCCTTCAGAATGGTTATCAGCGTGGATATGGTACGTTAAAAAAACTTAGAGAAATGGGAATGAAAGATGTTGGATTTGGTATGACTGTACAGGATAAAAACGCACCAGACCTTGTACCATTATACCAAATTAGTAATGAAATGGGGATGGAATTTGCAACGGCTTCTTTACATAATAGTTTCTATTTTGTAGAAGCAAAAAATATTATTCATGATCGTCCGATGGTTGCAAAGAATTTTGAAAAGTTAGTTAATGAGTTATTACGTAGTAATAGTCCTAAAAAATGGTTCAGAGCATATTTTAATCATGGATTAATTAATTATATTTATGGGCAAAAGAGGCTTCTTCCATGTGACATGAGTTTTGATACATTTTTCATTGATCCATATGGTGATGTTATGCCTTGCAATGGAACTAAGGATAAAGAAGTTATGGGAAATTTGAATAATCAATCTTGGGATGAACTGTGGAATAGTTCTCAGGCAGAAGAGGTGCGAAAAAAAGTTCGTTGTTGTGATCGAGATTGCTGGATGATAGGCTCTGTTTCTCCGGCTATGCATAAATATATTTGGAAACCAGCAACATGGGTTTTAGTGCATAAATTTAAAGCTTTATTTACTAAACAACCATACAGTATGTATGAAAACAAAATTTGCTGTGATTATCGTGATGGAAAAGTTACGAAAGAAGAACTTGATAAATGTAGTACATGTGACATAAATTGTGTAATTGATAATGGCTTAAGTGAGGCTTCAAAAGAGCAGTTAAAACATAAATCTGGAGAGGAAATTGTGGACGAGGATATTGCAAATCAGCTTGGAAATAAATAAAAAACATGATTAATATAGCATAAAAATCTCGGAGGTTATCTAAAAGTGCTGAAAATAAATTTAAAAAAATTTTTTATGGGAATAGCATATAATTGTTTGTTTTTTTCCATCATACTTAAAATGCTATATCAAACAAACCAAAATGGCACTATAAGACTTTTGGGGTTTGGTATGCAGGCAATTGTTTTGTTATGCTATTTTTTTGAGGAATTGATAACGCTAAAGAGGAAATCAATAAACAGTATTACTTTGATTTTAGGAATTTTAATTGTATATCAATGTGTAATTACTATATTAAATAATTCAATTTACTTACCCTATACGCCAATTGATATATTTATTTGGCCGTTAAGTGTTATTGTGTATTATGACTTTACTTGTCATAATGAAATGAACAAAAATATTGAAAAAAAGACATTTATATATTACTTAATAATGTGTCTTATCTCAGTATCACTTATAAGAATACATTTAGCTGGAAATGGAAACATAGGGCAGGTAGTATTTTTAACATATTATTGCTTAACTGCATTACCGTTAATTATCATTTTTCTTAAAGAAAAGAATTTGCGAAATTTATGTATGTTATTATGTATTGCTATATCTGTTGCATCAACGAAAAGAACTGGAACGATAGCATTAATTTTAGGAATATTGGTGATGTTAGTATTAGATGCACATATACAAGGTTCATTAAGAGAAAAATGGAAAAAATATATGTATCTTTTTATTGCTATTTGTATAGGTAGTGGAGCAGTATTGTATCTCGAGAATAGATCGGGACTTGAGATTTTTGACCGTTTTTCAAAATTAAGTACAGATGGAGGAAGCGGTCGAGATATTATTTGGGCGTTTACTCTTCAAGCGTTCAAGACGTCAAATATAAGGGAAAAAATTTTTGGACATGGTTTCCAAAGTGTTTATTATCGCCTTAAACCAGGTGGATTTTCTCGCTTTTCACATAATAGTTATATAGAGTACCTATATGATTATGGGATAATAGGATTATCATTATTAGTATTATTTGTTTTATCTTTAATTATAATAGAAATAAAATTTATACGAGAAAAAAATAAATATGCTCCAGTTATGGGGATGTTATTGATTATTACTATTTTCCTAAGTGCGTTTAGTTATTTTTTTGAAGAATCAAATATTATACAGCCAATAGCTGTTGCATATGGAATTATTTTAGGACAAGCTCATAAGGAAAGGAAGAGGTATGAAAATTAGTATAATTGTACCTGTATATAATGCGGAAAGGTATTTAGATAAATTAGTACAATCTGTTTTGAGTCAAACATATGAGGATTATGAATTAATATTAGTCGACGATAGTTCAAAAGATAATAGTTATTCATTGATGAAAAAATATCAAGAAATGGATAGTAGAATCAAAGCGTATACGAAAGAAAATACTGGACCTGGTTTAACAAGAAAATTTGGATTTGAAAAATCATCGGGAGATTTGTTTTTCTTTGTAGATAGTGATGATTGGATTACGACTTCTGATGTACTTAGAGAAATCAATGATCTGTTTGAAAAAAATGAAAAAATAGATGTTCTCTTTTTTGATAGGGAGGATATTATTGGTGATACGAAAGATATTATTTCTGGGTTCAATGAAACTAGGGAAGGATTGCACAATATTGATGAATTAAATGAAGTTGTCAGACCTGGTTTAGGTGCAAAGATTTTTAGAAAAAGTATATTAACAGAAGATATGTTTTATGAGTCAACTATATTTGAAGATTTATATACTACATATATCTATCTGGATAAATGCAGTAATTTTTTCTATTCAGCTAAATGTTATTATACTATATATCATGATATTGATTCATCGTCATTGTCCTCAAAACCTACTGCAGAATCTTTTGCAAAATCATTAGAGATGATTTTGATGGTACATGAAAAATTGGAGAAAAGTTCACTAAGATATAGTTTGGAATTATGGATGGCACTTCTCTTTACTACATATTGGAAAGCACGAGTGAAAAATGATACTTCTTATAATTCAAAAATGATAAATGATAGTATTCAAAAAATTGCTGGAATTTTGAAAGAAAATAAAATTGTTATAAAACCAAGTGGGAAAAAACATATTAAGGTATTAATATATAAGATGCTTTTAATGATTAGCAAAAAAAAATGTGAATAATAGTCCCCAAATTATATATTATTACATTTTTGCTATGAGGAACTTATATAGAGGATTAATTATGAAAAATAATAAAAAAACAGCAGCGATTGTTTCACTGTATGGTAATTCAAATTTTGGGAATAAACTACAAAATTATGCGGTGCAAGAGATTCTGAAAAAAGAAGGATTAAATACAGTTAATATTGTAAATATTCCCTGTTTGAATAACAAAAAGGTGAATCATATTGAAGTATTAAAGTTATACATAAAAGGTTGGTTCCGTTATATTTTGAAAGGCGACAAAATAAAGGACTGTGTTGATCCCAAAGATCCTAAAGAAAGAAAGAAAAACTTTTTGGAATTTAACAAAAAAATTGTAAACTCAAAACATTTTTTCTCTTTTTCAAGATTGCAAGAATTTGATAAATATGATTACTATTTTGTCGGTTCAGATCAGATATGGAATCCGATTTATGGCGGGCTGAGTGATTTGGATTTACTTACTTTTACTCAGAAAAAAAAGATTGCAATAAGTGCATCATTTGGAATAGAAGAGATACCGTTAGATTATAAAGGAAGAGTGGAACAGTATATTTCAAAATTTGATGCAATATCAGTAAGAGAGGAAGCTGCAAAAAATATAATAGAAAAAATAACAAACCGTCAGGACGTAGAAGTACTGATTGATCCAACAATGATGTTACAAAAAGAAGAATGGGATCGAATTGTAAAAAAACCGAAGGAAATACTTCCGGATAAATATATTGTTTGCTATTTTTTGGGAACTGAAACAAAGGAATATATAAGTGCTATACATAAAATCGCAGCAGAAAAAGATTGTGAAATTATTGATTTATCTAATTTAGAAAGTGAATTTTATTGTTGTGGACCGTCTGAGTTTGTATATCTTATAAAAACAGCTGAATTTGTATGTACAGATTCATTTCATGCGTCGGTTTTCTCAATTTTATATAATAGACCATTTCTAGTATTTGATAGAAATGGAAAACACACAGGAATGGGAAGTAGAATAAACACTTTATTAAAAACATTTCATTTGGAAAAACTGCATTATACTGGAAATTTTCAAGATGTCAAGTTTGAATATGATTTTTCAATAATCAATCAGTCATTAAAAAAGGAAAGGGAAAAGGCATACAGATTTATTCACCATGCATTAGATGAATAATGATAGTACAGAAAGGATAATGCGAGGCTAAATAAATGAGTGAGAATAATTATAAAAAATTAGTATATAATACCGCAATTTTTGCGGTGGGGAATTTTGGAAGCAAAATATTAACCTTTTTGATTGTTCCATTATATACATATGTGTTGACAACAGCAGAATATGGAACAATTGATTTGTTTATAACGTCATTAGGTATGGTAATTCCATTTTCAACTATGATGGTTAATGAAGCACTTATACGTTTTGTTCTTGGAAAAGACTTAACGCCAAAAGAGGCAGCAAGTAATTGTTTTGCAGTTTTTTTATTTGGAACTGTAATATCTATAGCATTTACTCCACTGTATAAAATGATTTTCAAATTTGATGAATATATTTGGCTATTTGTTGTTCTTCTAGTTGTTCGAACATTTAATCAAATATATAGTGAGTATTTTCGAGCAATAAATCAGAATGTAAAATTTACAATTTTTGGCTTAATTACAACAGCTACGACATTGGGATTCAATGTACTTTTTCTTTTAGTTTTTAAGTGGGGAATGGCTGGATATTTATATGCGACGTTGCTGGCAGCAGTTATTGGCACAATATATATTCTTGTATTCAGTGATTTTTTTAAAGTTGTTTCCTTTAAATGTATTGATAAAAAAATACTGAAAATGATTTTGAAGTATAGTATTCCGTTAGTTCCTAACAGTTTAATGTGGTGGATTATGGCGGCTGGTGATAAATATATTATCAATTACTTTTTGGGTGATAGTGCAAATGGAATATATTCACTTGCTTTAAAAATACCTCAGATCATAAATATGGTCTATTCTTTGTTTGTTCAGGCTTGGCAAATGTCTGCTATTGAGGTTGAATCAAGTGAAGATAAAAAAGGATTTTATCAAAATGTTTTTAATGTTACGTCATTTGGAATGGTATTTATTACAATTGGAATAGTTATGCTTATTAAGCCGGTCTATGTAGGCGTTATGAGCAAGGAGTTTGCCATAGCATGGGAATATGTACCCTTATTATCAGTGTCAACAATTATTAGTTGCTATGCATCTTTTTTTAGTGTTGTGTATACGGTAGGAGCTAAAACAAATAAAGTTTTTATTACAACTGCATTAGGTGCTGCGACCAATCTTTTATTCAATTTTATTTTAGTCAAGCCGCTTGGAATGCAGGGAATTGCGATTGGAACTTGTTTAGGATATTTTGCTGTGCTTTTGATAAGGGCACGTGATATGAAAATAGAAATGAACATAGGGATAAGTTTCAAGCGTAATATTTTTTCGTTTGTATTGCTAATTATACATTCACTTATTCTTATTTCATTTGGTGAAATACAGGCATTTTTATTTGGAATAGTTTCTTTGATGATAACTTCGTTTATGTATCGTGAGGAAATGAAAGCGATAATTCATAAATTTGCCAAAAGAAAGTAAATGAAAGGAAAAAACATATGAAATTATATAAAAAAGTCTTTGTAAATTTAGCTAAAGTCTTGCCGGATTCAATTTATTTAAGAATGGTTTTTTTTAGTAAATTGAAGAGAAAGCTGAATTTGAGTAATCCAAAATCTTATAATGAAAAACTTAATTGGTTGAAAATAAATGACCGAAAAGAACACTACCAAATAATGGTAGATAAATATGAGGCAAAGAAATATGTTGCAGATAAAATTGGTGAACAATATGTTATACCTACTTATGGTGCGTGGGATCGTTTTGAAGATATAGATTTTTCAAAATTGCCATCTAATTTTGTTTTAAAAACAACACATGATTCTGGTGGAGTAGTACTTATAAATGATAAAAACAATATGGACATAGATAGAACAAAAGATGTATTGGAAAAGAGTTTAAAAAATAATTACTATTATCTATGCCGAGAATGGCCATATAAAAATTTGAGACATCGGATTATAGCAGAAAAAATGATAACGAATACCGTACCAAATGATTATAAATTTTTTATGTTTAATGGAAAAATGGATAGCGTGATGGTATGTACGAATAGGGCATCTGGACATCCAACTTTTCGTTTTTATGATAAAGAGTGGAATCGCTTATTATATCAAAAACCGGAATTAGAACCCGAATCAAATGTGGAAAGACCGGAAAACTATGAAAAAATGATAAGGATTGCCGAACAACTCTCAGAGAATTTGGTTCATATGAGAGTAGATTTATATAATATAGATGGGCAAATTTATTTTGGAGAACTAACCTTTTTTGATCAAGGCGGTTTTGATACGGATATTACGCTTGAGACAGATTTGAAATGGGGAGAACTCATGGATTTGGAGAAGATCAAATAAGGCGTATTTGGGAAAATTTACAGTTTGGAGGGAGATTAGAATATGGCGATAAACGAAAAAAAAGCGTATGCGGCATATTATGATAATGACATAAGGATGAAAAGCTCTTCAGGTGCAATTTTTTCTTTATTGGCAAATGAGGTTCTTGAAAAAAAAGGAATTGTTTATGGAGTTGCAATGAATGCATCTTGCACAGAAGCTGAGTATATTGGAGTTACAGAAAAGCAAGATTTAGAGAAACTTCTAGGATCTAAATATTTACAAGCTAAAATTAAAAATATTTTTAAGAATGTTCGTGAAAATCTAGTGTTAAATAAATTGGTTTTATTTACTGGAACAGGATGTCAAATTAATGGATTAAAGAAATTTCTTCAGAAAGATTATAAAAATCTTATTTGTGTTGATATTATTTGCCATGGGGTTCCATCACCTGCATTGTGGAAAGAATATGTAGGTTATATGGAAAATAAAATGCAAGGCAAGATGGAGAAAGTCAACTTTAGATGTAAAGATCAAGGATGGGAAAACTTTGGAATGAAAGAGTATGGTTCATCTAAAGAAGTTTACATCTCTAAAAGCAAAGACCCGTATATGCAAATGTTTTTAAGTGATTTCTGCCTTAGACCATCCTGCTATGAATGCAAAGCTAAGACATTAAGATTATCAGATTTAACGATAGGAGATTTCTGGGGGATTGACACTATTGCTCCAGAAATGAATGATAGTAAAGGAACATCTTTGGTAATTGTTCGAACGAATCAAGGAGAAAAAATATTTAACAGGCTCATATCTAAGTCATCTGTAAAAGTTATGGAAGTAGAATATGACGACGCTACAAAAGAAAATCCAGCAGAGTTCCGTTCTGTTTATAGACCAAAAGAGAGAGAGACTTTTTTTATAGATATGAAGAAAATGGATTTTGAAGAGTTAAGAAAAAGTTATTTATCTTTGCCAATAAAACAAAGAATAAAAAATGCTATTAAGAAAGTATTAAAACCGGTGCTTAAAAGAGCAAGACGGGGGGGTATAAAGTCAAATCTTGATTACGGTATGTTAATGCAGTTCAATATGGGAGAGAAGAATGAATAAAAAAATACAAATAATGCGAGGGTTATCAATTATTGCAGTAATTGTTATCCATACATATAACACTAATACATATGCTTGGGGGGGGTACGGAGTAATAATTCGACCATTTGTTAATTTTACAGTAGGTATGTTTATATTTCTTTCCGGTTATTTAACCAAAGAAAACGAAAATGGAGTATATAGAGATATAATATATCGCAGAATTAAAAAAATAATTATTCCTTATATAATTTGGTCATTTATATTTGCGGTCGTGAATCGGAGAATAAATACATTTATACCGGATGTTTTTATGTCAAAATGTAATGGAATATATTATTTTATTCTGGTTTATATACAGATGGTACTATTAATACCAGTTACGTTTAAACTTTTGCGGAGTAGATTTTCTAAATTAGGGTGGTTTGTAACACCCGTTAGCATTTTTCTAATTCGTTATATAAGCTTGTGGTTTAATCTTGAATTAGGCTTTCCATTTCAGGGCGAATTATTTGTTTTTTGGTTTGGATTTTATTACTTAGGGGTAAGTTTAAAAAACGGGTATATTAATTTACAATTATCTAAAAAATGTTTAACTAACTTGTGTCTGTTCTCATTGGTAATTCAAGGTGTTGAAGGATTTATTTGGTATTGGATGGGAAACTTTGATATGGCGACAACACAATTAAAAATGAGTTCCATTATAACAACGGGGCTTTTTTGTATAAGAGCATACATATATATAGAAGCTGGTGATTTAAATTTGAATGAGCAACCAGTTATTTTGAAAAAATTTTTAAAAGTTTTGGGTGATAATTCTTTTGGAATATATCTGTGTCATATGCTGATAATTAGAATCTTAAATAAGTTAGTTCCAATGGCAAATGTATTTCCGATAAATGCAATATTTGTAATCATGATTTCTACAGTGTGCGTTATGATGGCACATAGAATACTAGGAAAATATGCTTATGTAATAGGCGTATAAAGGGAGGAAAAGATGGACAGGAAAATACCTGTACTATTTAAAGAAAAAAAAGAATGTTGTGGGTGTACCGCATGCTATGCAATTTGTTCTCAAATGGCAATTTCAATGATTGAAGATGAAGAAGGATTTGAATATCCTCAAATAGACGAAAAGAAGTGTATTAAATGCTATCAATGTCTGAAGGTATGTCCATTTAAAGAAACATAATAAAATAAGGGAAACAATAAAGTAAAAGCTAAGATAATAATTTTGCTATAAAAGATTTATTATAAGGCAAGATTACGAGTAAAAGGGAGTAAATAATTATGTGTGGGATTGTAGGATTTACAGGTAAAGAACAGGCAGCACCTATTTTATTAGAGGGCTTGTCTAAGTTAGAATATCGTGGTTATGACTCTGCAGGAATTGCAGTTCGTGATGGAGATAGGGATGTTGATATTGTAAAAGCAAAGGGACGACTTAAAATTCTTGCTGAAAAAACCAATGATGGGAAGGCAGTAATTGGTTCATGTGGAATTGGTCACACCAGATGGGCAACTCATGGAGAACCATCGGAAAATAATGCTCATCCTCATAGAAGTGATGATGGAAATATTGTAGCAGTACATAATGGCATTATTGAAAATTATCAGGAATTAAAAGAAAAGCTTGTGAGAAAAGGGTATACATTTTATTCCGATACAGATACAGAAGTTGCAGTTAAACTTATTGATTATTATTATACAAAATATGAAGGAACACCAGTAGATGCAATTAATCATGCTATGGTTCGTATTCGTGGCTCTTATGCTTTGGCAGTAATGTTTAATGAATACCCAGAAGAAATATATGTTGCAAGAAAAGATAGTCCGATGATTCTCGGAGTAGAAGATGGGGAATCTTATATTGCGTCTGATGTACCTGCTATCTTAAAATATACAAGAAATGTATATTATATTGGTAACATGGAGATGGCTCGTGTAAGAAAAGGTGAAATTACTTTCTATAATCTTGATGGAGATGAAATTGAGAAAGAATTAAAAACTATTGACTGGAATGCAGAAGCAGCAGAAAAAGCTGGATATGAACATTTTATGATGAAAGAAATCCATGAACAGCCAAAGGTTGTAGGTGATACAATTAATTCTGTTGTGAAAGAGGATTTTATTGATTTATCAAATGTGGGGCTTTCTGAAGAAGATATAAAAGAAATCAGTCAGATTTATATTGTTGCGTGTGGATCAGCTTATCATGTTGGTATTGCAGCACAGTATGTAATTGAAGATTTAGCCAAAATTCCTGTTCGTGTAGAACTTGGTTCTGAGTTCCGTTATAGAAATCCTTTGCTTGATAAGAATGGCTTAGTAGTAGTTATAAGTCAGTCTGGAGAAACAGCAGATAGTTTAGCAGCACTTCGGGAAGCAAAGGAAAAAGGAGTACGAACATTAGGAATTGTAAATGTAGTTGGCTCATCTATTGCCAGAGAAGCTGATTCAGTATTTTATACTTTGGCAGGACCTGAAATTGCTGTCGCTACAACAAAGGCTTATAGTACACAGCTTGTTGCAACTTACGCTTTGGCAATCCAATTTGCAAAAGTTCGTGAAGAAATTTCAGAAGAAAGATATGTTGAGCTTATTAAAGAAGTAAAGACTTTACCAGAAAAAATTGCAAAGATTTTAGAAGATAAAGAACGTATCCAATGGTTTGCATCAAAACAGGTAAATGCCCATGATGTATTCTTTGTTGGAAGGGGCATTGATTATGCAATCTGTATGGAAGGTAGCTTAAAGATGAAAGAAATCAGCTATATTCATTCAGAAGCATACGCCGCCGGAGAATTAAAGCATGGAACAATTTCTTTAATTGAAGACGATATTTTAGTAGTCGGTGTATTGACTCAGCCAGAACTGTACGAAAAAACTATTTCTAATATGCTAGAATGTAAGAGTCGAGGAGCGTATTTGATGGGACTGACTACTTTTGGAAAGTATAACATTGAAGATACAGCAGATTTTACAGTCTACATTCCAAAGACAGATCCACTTTTTGCAACATCACTTGCAGTGATTCCATTACAGTTATTGGGATATTACATCAGTGTAGCTAAAGGCTTGGATGTAGATAAACCACGAAATCTGGCGAAAAGTGTAACTGTAGAATAATTATCTTTAAGGGAAAGAACAAATTATGAGAACAACATTAGTTATCATGGCTGCCGGTATCGGTTCCCGATTCGGCGGCGGAATCAAACAACTTGCTCCGGTTGGCTTAAATGGAGAAATCATCATGGATTATTCTATCCATGATGCAATCGAAGCAGGCTTCAACAAAATTGTTTTTATTATCCGTAAAGATATTAAGGATGCATTTAAAGAAGCAATCGGTGACCGCATCGAAAAGATTTGCAACAATCTTGATGTGGAGATTGCCTACGCATATCAGGAATTAAGCGAACTTCCAGAAGGTGTGGAGCTTCCTACAGGACGTACCAAACCTTGGGGAACAGGACATGCTGTTCTTGCCTGTAAAGAAGTTTTGCATGAGCCATTTGCAGTTATCAATGCAGATGACTACTATGGAAAGGAAGCATTTGTTAAGCTTCATGATTTCCTTGTAGGCTATACGCCGGAAAAAGCGAATCAGTTCTGTATGGCAGGTTTCATTTTAAAAAATACTTTAAGTGAGAATGGCGCCGTTACCAGAGGTATCTGTGAGACAAATGAGGAAGGCTATCTCACAGCAGTACATGAAACTTCCAATATTGTTAAGACTCCAGAGGGTGCAGCAGTAGATAACGATGGACAGCTCACTTCAATTAATGCAGAATCCTACGCATCCATGAATATGTGGGGACTTACACCGGAATTCATGCAGACTTTAGAAGATGGATTTAAAGAGTTCTTTGCTAACATGGGGGACAAAGATATTTTGAAAGCAGAATATTTACTGCCAATTTACATAGATGAACTTCTTCAGGCAAGCAGAGTTTCCGTAAAAGTGTTAGATACGAATGACAAGTGGTTTGGAGTAACCTATAAAGAGGATAAAGACTATGTAGTGAAATCATTTGCCAAGCTGATAGAAGATGGTGTATATCAGAAGAATTTATTTGAAGATTTGAAATAAATAATAAAGGAGAACGATGGGAAGTAAGATAATCGAAATATTTAATAAGATAGCATATAATGTATTATCAGCATTTTATCAGCCCTTCTGGGCTGCCGTTCTCCTTGCCTTTTTAACAATGTTCTTATATTTATATGGTAAGGAGCATGGGTGGAAAAAGAATAATTTTATCCGAAATATGTTTGCAACATGGTGGAGAGCATTTAGAAGTTCTTCAAATTTTCGCCGGACATTCTTATTAGCTTTTTATACAGCAATGATATTACTCCGAACAGTTTTAAATCGTGAGATATGGTTTGATCCACTTGGAAAGCTTTTGGGAGGATGGGGACTATATGAAGATGGAGAGTTTACAACAGAATCTATAGAGAATTTCATGTTATTTGTTCCATTTTCTATTTTACTATTGTGGGCATTTCAAAAAGAATTACTTGATGAATCTGAGAATATTAGATTTGGAAAAACCGTTTGGGAAGCCACAAAAGTTGTAGCAGTATTTTCTTTTCTGATAGAATTTACTCAGCTATTATTCCATCTTGGAACATTTCAAATATCAGATCTGACCTATAATACACTTGGTGGAGCAGTAGGCGGTGTCATCTATTATTTGGGATATTCCAGAAAGCGAAAGAAATAAAATAAGAAACAGAGGACAGCTATCGGAGCATTAGTCTGGAGCAAGGAAGCCTCTGTTTTAGGTGCAAGATGATTGGATTCACATGAAAATGGGAGTTAAAAAATGGCAGGAAGACCCAAAAAGAAACCAGAATATAATCCAGAACTTCAATTTAATAATTTTCTTCAAGAGTTAAGAGATGTCTATGAAGAAGCAGATTCATTAAGATCACTGGCAGATGAGTTAAATATTAGTCTGCTTAAACTTCGTAAGCTACTTATTACTGCTGATATATTCACATCAGATATATGTACACAAATCAATGATTTGCACCAGTCAGGAAAAAAAATTCCGGAGATTATGAAACTCACAGGTCTTTCCAGAGCATCGGTTCATTCCTATCTGCCCTACACTAAGGGAATTTATAATGCAGCAGAGATAAGTTTAAATGCGGAGAGATGCCGGATATATAAGAATAGACAAGAGCAGATTCGGCTTCTAAAGGAAATACCATCAGAGGAAAATCTGTGGCAGGCTGTTATTGCATTTCAGGATTATCCATTTAAAACGGCAACAGGATTACCGTTTCGGTATAAATTAAAGGTTGGCAAAAATGGAGAGTATAACAGAGAGCTGCTGATAGACCGGAGAGAGAAAAGTAAGAGCCTTGCCTGGAGTAGTGTGGTGCTGGCATTTGAAAATAGTAAGAGGATTTCAGAAGAAGTGAAGAAACCGAAGGCACTTGGAGACATTAGAGGAGTTTCATACATTTATCCGATACTATGGCGATTTGGCTTGATCAGAGTGCCGGAAGCAATAGAGAAGAAAATGGGAAAGCAGAGATAAATCCCTGCTTCATTGTTTGCAAGTGATTAGATTAACATGGATATATTAAAGAGTTTCTCGTAAAATAGAAAACGCATCAATGATTCCTTGCTTATAGGCAATACGGATATATTCTATAGATGCAATGTTTTCTGCTGTGATAGCGGCATCAACCGCATCCCATTGCTGGGGAGTTAGATTTAGATCCTGCATTTTTTCATTGGCTTTATTACAGTTTTTCTGAGCTTTTTGATATTTTTTATCTTGTCTGAGTGCGGCAGGTAATCCTGTTTCCATGCGAAAAGAGGCAAGCTGATCCAGAATACTTTCTGATGATGCCAGACTGTTTTTAGTATTATGAATGAAATATTCTGTGAGTGCCTTATAGAGATTCTTTTTTAGTTTCTGTTCTTTTTTGCTCATTAGATAAATTCCTCCTTAAAGTTGTGCAAGTAAATAACGGTATAACGTTAATTTATCATCAGTTTGCAGAGGTGTCAACGGCACACCGTTAATAAACGAAAGGAAAATCCTTTATACTGAATATATATTGTGATTTAAGGAGAATTTGCATGACGTATTCAGATGCCATAATAAAGAGATTGACTGATCTGTGTGTTGAGAGAGGGATAACGACAAATAAACTTGCTACATTGTCAGGAATTACGCAATCAACGCTTAATAGTATGATGAGGGGAGAAACAAAGAATCCAAAGCTGAAGACTTTGCGTAAGATTGCTATGGGGTTTAATATGACTGTTTCTGAGTTGCTGGATTTTCCAGAAATGAATGAAATGGAGTTCGAAGACGAATAAAAGAAAATATGTTCGATAAAATTGGGAAAATGTATTGACTTCCGTATATATGTTCGGTATAATACAGCTATCAGAAACGTATCGTTTCCGATAGAAAGGTAAGGTGAAAAGATGCGGCATAAGAGCGAAGAGTTAATGCAGCAGATATTGAATTACGCTGAGAAGTTTTTATTGCTGAATCATCGTTCACCTTATACCAGCGAAATTGCAGATGCGCTCGGTATAGTCAAGAGTACAGTATACAGATACCTCGTTGAGATGAACGAAAGAGGAATGTTGAGCTACCATAACGGGGAGATTGTTACTGAGAGGACGGAGAAGTTATCTTCGGATACAAAACCGGCGGCTGTGCTTGGATCAGTGTCCTGTGGTATGCCGCAGCTTGAGGAGGAATATGTAGAAGAATATGTTTCTCTGCCGGTTTCACTATTTGGAGATGGAGAGTTCTTTATCTTGCGGGCGAATGGAGATTCTATGACTGGAGCAGGTATCCATAGTGGAGACATGGTTGTTATCCGGAAGCAGAATACAGCTTCAGATGGTGATATCGTTGTTGCCCTGGTGGAGAATGAATCGACATTGAAGCGGTTTTTTCTTGATACGGAAAGAAGGTGTGTACATTTACATCCGGAGAATCCGAAGTACCCGGAGATTTACACGCAGAATTGCAGTATTCAAGGTGTTGCTGTTCATGTGATTAAGTCATTGCAAAAGTGATGACAGAGTGACAGCAGCAGGTGTAAGTTGCGATGAGATTGTCAGAGCAGATCCCAGTGAAAACAGGATATAACAGGTGGCATGGCTCGATGCTGCGGAATCGCCTGTTATTTACTCATCAACGGTTTTCAATTTCCCTTATCCGTTTGAGTGATAGTATGTGTAGATATTACTTGGAGGATTGATTGATGAGCGAAGAAGATGTATTAGTTGTAACCTGCCCGGTATGTGGCAAAGTAACTCAGAAAAGTATTTTTACCTATTCAGAAGTGAGGTGTCAGCGATGCCACAGAGATCTGACGGCATTTGCAGACCTTGGTGTTGTAGTTGGCATTGATATGAATAAGAAGCGTTCTAAGGAAGATGTAGACCGTCTGGAGCGTTATATGACACATCTGGTAGGCGTGATTCGGAACTGTAAGAGTTCTGATTGAATGACAGCATGGATGGTCAAAAGAGAATATTGGATGCAAAGAATGAGAGTATTTATGAACTGTAAGATTGGACGGCAGAATCCTCAGATACAGCGTAGATATTCAAGAGTTTGCTGAACGTGTTGGAGATGGCACAGAATCATCAGGAACCCGGCAAAACATATGCAGCTATCTGTAAAAAGACAGGAATATTGTCTTTTTACAGAAGAGGCATGATGTTTTGCCGTTTTTTTATGTTTAAAAATGGGAATTTATGTGAAAAAACTGTGTATTTGTGGACAAAAAGATTTTAAATGTGTTAAAATTCATTTGCATTAATCGTAACAATTATTTGACTTCACAGACATTTAGAGGTTCGATACTTTTGGTTTATTTCGTTTGATACAGGTGTAGTGTCCTGCCGGAATAAACGGTAAATGTATTTTACACAGACATCATAGGCAGAGGATGACAGAAGTTGTGCCTAATCAAGCCTATGATGCATGGAATGTAAAATCTTTGCTGTTTATTCCGGTTTTTTTGTTCTCAGAAGATTATGTCAGAAAGGGGGTATTGCACGATTTGAAAGAGATACGATCAGAAGAACGGATTGCCTTTGGAAATTCGCTG